>Ga0247708_1000001_pt1 | contig 103837 bp, 108 predicted proteins | sample 42W_NmetaG_FD_189040 | JGI IMG/M metagenome (GOLD analysis project Ga0247708, IMG submission 189040) | Soil microbial communities from hillslope of Landscape Evolution Observatory, University of Arizona, Oracle, AZ, United States - 4-2-W_N | ecosystem: Engineered > Artificial ecosystem >...
GGGCCGGGCCAGCCGGGCCAGCTCCGCGGCATCCGACGGGCGGTCGTTCGTCCCGTCGATCAGGGCCCACTCGAAGGACAGCCGGCGGTTCTTCGACGCCACCCACGCCTGGCAGGCCTCGACCACCGCGGCCAGCGGGTAGCGCCGGTTGATCGGCACCAGGCTGTCGCGCAGTTCGTCGTTGGCCGCGTGCAGCGACACGGCCAGGTTCACCGGCAGCCGCTCCTCGGCCAGCCGGAGGATCCCGGGGACGATCCCGACCGTGGAGACCGTCAGGTGGCGGGCCGACAGCCCCACGTCGCCGTGCAGCCGCTCGACCGCGGCCCACATGGCCGGGTAGTTGGCCATGGGCTCGCCCATCCCCATAAATACAACGTTGCTTATGCGGCGGGCGCCCGGGTCCTTCGGACGCTCCAACTCCGTTGGCCACGCAGGCAGGCCGCCGCTGGCGGCGGGGACCCCAGCCCCGCCGCCCTTGCCATCCGCCTGCTGGACCGCTCGATCCTCGCCAATGTGGCGGCGGGCACGGATCACCTGCTCGACGATCTCGCCGGCGGTGAGGTGGCGCTCGAAGCCGGCCTGGCCGGTGGCGCAGAACGTGCAGGCCATGGCGCAGCCGGCCTGGGTCGACACGCAGACGGTGACCCGCCCGGAGGGGTACTTCATGAGCACCGTCTCCACCCGGGCCCCGCCCTCGAGCGCCCACAGCCACTTGGTGGTGTCGCCCTCGGCGTCGACCGACGTGGCCACGGCCCGGAGTGCCGGGACCAGCTCGCCGGCCAGCCGGGCCCGCAGGCGCAGGGGCAGGTCGGTCATCTCCTCGGGCTCGCGGCCCAGGTACAGGTTCCGCCACACCTGGCGCACCCGGTAGGCCGGCTCGCCGGCCAGGATGGCGGCGAGGTCGTCGAGGCTGGCGTCGAAGCGTCCGGGCACGGCCCCAAGGGTACGTTGGAGAGGCGATGTCCGAGCCCCTCCCGCCGCTGCCGGAGAAGCACCATCGCGACGTCCAGGGCGGCACGGCGAGGGCCGCCGTCTTCGGGGTGAGCGACGGCCTGGTGTCGAACGTCGCCATCGTCCTCGGCTTCGCCGGGGCCAACACGGGCCCGGGGCTGGTCCGCCTGGCCGGCCTGGCCGGCCTCATCGGCGGGGCGGTGTCGATGGCCGCCGGCGAGTACGTGTCGATGAAGGCCCAGAGCGAGCTGCTGGAGCGGGAGCTCGAGATGGAGCGGGTCGAGCTCCACCGCCGCCCGGAGGCCGAGCGGCGGGAGCTGGCCGCCATCTACCGGAGCCGGGGGGTCGACGAGGCCACGGCCGACCAGCTGGCCACCGCCCTCAGCCGCGACCCCGACCTGGCCCTCCAGACCCATGCCCGCGAGGAGCTCGGGATCGACCCCGACAGCCTGGGCCGGCCGCTGAGCGCGGCGCTGTCGTCGTTCCTCACCTTCTCCATCGGGGCCTCGATCCCGCTGGTGCCCTACTTCTTCGCCAGCGGGACGTCGGCCCTCGTCGCCGCCGTGGTCATGGGGGCCATCGCGGCCTGCACCGTGGGCGCCCTGCTGGCCCGCTTCACCGGCCGGTCGACGGTGCGCTCGGCGGCCCGCCAGCTGCTCTTCTCCGCCGTCCCGGCCGCCGCCACCTACGCCCTGGGCTCGGCCGTGGGGGTGAGCGGGATCTAGGTGGGGGCCACGTCGCCCACGTAGGCCCGGTCGACGTGGTCGGTGGTGAACCCGAGGCGCTCGTAGAGGCGGACCGCCCCCGCGTTGTCCGAGTCGACGTACAGCATGGCCACGCTCAGGCCCTGCTCGGCGAGGTGCTGGAGGCCGGCGACGACCAGCTCCCGGCCCAGGCCCGCGCCCCGGAACCCGGGGTCGACGGCCACCACGTAGATCTCCCCGAGCGGCGGCTCGTGGTCGCGGTGGACCTTGGTCCAGCAGAAGCCGGCCAGCTTGCCCTCGCGCTCGTGCAGGAGGAAGCCCGCAGGGTCGAACCAGGGCTGGTCCTCCCGGCTCTGCAACGTCACCAGGTCCCAGCCGCCCTGCTCGGGGTGCCAGTGGAAGGCGCGGTTGTTGACCTCCAGCCAGGCGGCCTCGTCGCGACCGGGCACGAACGGCCTGACGTCGATGGTGGCCTTCTGGTCCACGGCCTGGTTTCCGTCGATGATCAGGGCCCGCCGGAGCTGGAGGAGCTCCCGGCCCCGGCGCAGGCCGACGGCGGCGGCCAGCTCGTCGTGGGCCGCCGTGGGCTTGGGCACCCACAGGTGCACGTGGCCCCCGCCGGCCTCGGCCACCAGCCCAAGGGCGGCGTCGAGCAGCGTGCGGGCGATGCCCAGGTCGGGGCGGCGGTGGTGGGGGTCGACGACGTACTCCAGGGCCCAGGTCGGCTCGTGGGCGGTGGGGTCCTCCCGGGTGATCTGGGCGTAGCCCACCGGGTGGTCGTGTCCGTGCTCCCAGGCCACCAGGCCGGCGAAGTCGTGGCGGCCGCCGTGGACCAGGTCGAGCCACTGGTGCTCGTCGAGGGGAGGGTGGCCGTCGACCTCCGTGGCCACGGCCAGCAGCTCGGTGACGGCGGCCACGTCGGCCCGGCCCATCTGGCGCTTGATCTCCAGCCTTGTCGGGGAGCCGGGGAGGGAGGTCACGGGTCGACCGTACCCGTCCCGCCTACCCTGCACGCCGATGGGACGCCCCCGCACACCGAAGGGCCGGGCCCGGGAGACCCTGGCCATCCTGGCCATGGAGTACCCCGGCGACGCCAAGGAGCTCTGCGCCCTCGTCCACGAGGGGCCCTTCCAGCTGCTGGCCGCCACCATCCTGTCGGCCCAGACCACCGACGAGAACGTGAACTCGGTCACGCCCACCCTTTTCGCCCGCTACCCGACCCCCGCCGACCTGGCGGCGGCCGATCCGGCGGACGTCGAGAAGATCGTCCATCCCACCGGGTTCTTCCGGGCCAAGACCCGGAGCCTGCTGGGTATGGCCGCCGCCCTGGAGGACCGTTTCGACGGCACGGTGCCGACGGCTATGGAGGACCTCGTCACCATTCCCGGCGTCGGTCGCAAGACGGCCAACGTGGTGCGCAGCGTCGGCTTCGGGCTGCCCGGGCTCCCCGTGGACACCCACGTGGGGCGGCTGTCGCTCCGCCTGGGGCTGACCACGCAGACCGACCCGGTCAAGGTGGAGGCCGACCTCGACGCCCTCGTGCCCGCCAGGGAGCGGGGCGCCCTCAGCCTTCGCCTCATCCTCCACGGGCGGCGGGTGTGCGTGGCCCGCAAACCTCGCTGCGGCGACTGCGTCCTTGTCCACTTTTGTCCGAAAATTGGGGTGCTCGAAATAGCGGGAGGCCTGGGAACAAAGTCCGGTACGTAGTACGTTCTATAGGCAGAGGGATCAGGTTCCCGCCACCTGGATCCCCAAGGCGGTTCACCGGGTTCCGCCGCCCGGACCGCCCCCCGATGGCGCCCTACGGGGCGCCATCGGCCGTTCCCTACCCGAGTCGGCGCAGGCGCTCGTTCAAGGCGGTCAAGCGGCGCCTGGCCGCGCCGAGCGAGCGCTCCACCGCGAACAGGTCCTGGGCCACCCAGTCGGCCTGGGTGTGGGCCAGGCCCTCGGCGATGGTGGTCACCCGGCGGGTCAGCTCGTCGAGGGCGGTGGCCATGGAGGACAGCTCGGGCGCAGGGATGGTGGGGGGCGGCACGACCCGGTTTTATCCCACGGGGGCCCGTGCTGCGGCCCCGGTACCATCGACGGCATGCTGAGCCGCCTCGACCTCCGCGGTGGAGGCGGAGGTGTGGGCGGCGACCTCCGCTCCCGCTTGCCCCGCCCCGCCCCCGCCGGACCGCCGCCCATCGACGCCGTGCGGGAGATCCTGGCCGAGGTGCGCAAGCGGGGCGACGATGCGGTGCGGGAGTACACGAAACGCTTCGACAAGGCCGAGGTCGACGAGCTGCGCGTGCCCCGCGAGCAGCTCATGGAGGCCCTGGCCGCCACCCCGCCCGCCCTCCGGCTCGCCCTGGAGGCGGCCCACGGGGCCATCACCGCCTACCACCGCACCCAGCTCCACGACGCGCCGGTCTACGTGCGCGACGGCGTGGCCATCCTCGAGATGCGCCGGCCGGTCGACCGGGCCGGGGTCTACGTGCCGGGCGGTCGGGCCGGGTATCCCTCCACCGTCCTCATGACCGCCCTCCCGGCGCGGGTGGCGGGTGTGGAGGAGGTCGTCCTCTGCGTGCCGCCCCGGGCCGACGGCACCGTCGACCCGCCCACCCTGGCCGCCGCCGCCCTGGCCGGCGTCACCGAGGTCTACCGGATCGGCGGGGCCCAGGCCATCGGGGCCATGGCCTACGGCACCGACTCCATCCGTCCGGTCGACGTGATCGTCGGCCCGGGGAACGTCTACGTGGCCCTGGCCCAGCGCGAGGTGGCCGCCGAGGGGGCGGTCGGCGTGTCGTCGGCCTTCGCCGGCCCCTCGGAGGTGGTGGTGATCGCCGACGCGTCGACCCCGGTGGACTGGGCCGCCATCGACGTCATCGTCCAGGCCGAGCACGGCCCCGACGGCCTGGCCTGGCTGGTGACCTGGGACGAAGCGGTGGCCGACGCCGTCACCGAGGCCGTGGCCCGGCTGGTGGCCGAGTCGCCCCGGCGGGCCGAGATCGAGGCCACCCTCGACGGCGGTGGCTACGCCGTGGTCTGCGACGGGCCCGAGCAGGCCATGGAGGTGGCCAACCTCATCGCCCCCGAGCACCTCGAGCTGATGTGCGAGCGCCCCCACGCCCTGCTGCCCCTGGTCCGCCACGCGGGGGCCGTGTTCTGCGGGCCGTGGGCGCCGGCCTCGGTGGGCGACTACCTGGCCGGGCCGAGCCACGTGCTGCCCACCTACGGGTCGGCCCGCTTCGCCGGGGGCCTGCGGGTCGACGACTTCATCCGCCACATCCACGCCGTCACCCTCGACGCCGACGCCCTGGCCGGCGTGGCCCCCAGCGTGGCCGCCATCGCCGACGCCGAGGGCCTGGCCGCCCACGCCGAGTCGGTCCGCATGCGAACCCGATGAGCGGCCCGTGATCCCGCCGGTCCGCGACGACCTGGCCGACCTGGAGGGGTACCACTCGCCCCAGGTCAGCGTTGACGTCCGGCTGAACACCAACGAGTCGCCCTACCCGCCGCCGCCGGCGTGGCGGGCCGCGCTGCTCGAGGAGCTCGCCTCGGTGCCGTTCCACCGGTACCCGGACCGCTCGGCCCGCGACCTGCGGCGGGCCATCGCCACCTGGCACGGGGTCCGGCCCGACCAGGTCCTGGCCGGGAACGGGTCGAACGAGGTCATCCAGGCCCTGTGCCTGGCCTACGGCGGCCCCGGCCGCACTGTCGCCGTGTTCGCCCCGACCTACGCCCTGCACTCCCACATCCCCCGCATCACGGGCACCAACGTGGCCGTGGGGGAGCGGCGGGCCGACTTCACCCTCGACCCGGCCGAGGTCGAACGGGTCCTCGCCGAGGCCCGGCCGGTCATCACCTTCCTGTGCTCCCCGAACAACCCCACCGGCCGGATCGAGCCCCGCGAGGTGGTCGACGCCGCCCTGGCCGCCGCGCCCGGCCTGGTCGTGGTCGACGAGGCCTACGCCCAGTTCGCCCCGTGGTCGGCCCTCGACATGGTGGCCGACGACCGGCCCCTGGTCGTCACCCGGACGTTCTCCAAGACGTGGTCGATGGCCGGGTTCCGGCTCGGCTACCTCGTCGGGCCGGCCGAGGTGGTGGCCGCGGCCGAGAAGGCCATGCTCCCGTACCACCTCGACACGGCCAAGCAGACCGCGGGCCGGCTGGCCCTGGCCTACACGGGGGAGATGGAGGCCCGGGTGGGCGCCCTGGTGGCCGAGCGCGAGCGGCTGGCCGCCGCCCTGGCCGGGCTGCCGGTCGACACCTGGCCCTCGGCCGCCAACTTCATCCTGTTCCGGCCCCGCGTCGAGGGGGTCTGGAAGGGCCTGCTCGACCGCTCGGTCCTCGTCCGGGACTGCTCGTCGTGGCCCCGCCTGGACGGCTGCCTGCGGGTCACCGTCGGCACCCCGTCCGAGAACGACGCCTTCCTGTCCGCCCTCACGGAGGTCCTTGGGTGAGAACTGCAACCAGATCCCGGACCACCAAGGAGACGTCGATCGAGATCCGCCTCGACCTCGACGGCACCGGCCGGACCAAGGTCTCCACCGGCCTGCCCTTCTTCGACCACATGGTCGAGCAGCTCGGCCGCCACGGCGGCTTCGACCTGGAGCTGGCCGCCAGCGGCGACCTCCACGTCGACGCCCACCACACGGTGGAGGACGTCGGCATCGCCCTGGGCGAGTGCCTGCGGGAGGCCCTGGGCGACAAGGCCGGCGTGCGCCGGTTCGCCTCCATGTCGCTGCCCCTGGACGAGGCCCTGGTGGAGGTCGCCCTCGACCTGTCGGGCCGGCCCTACCTGCACTACGAGGTGGAGCCGGGTACCGAGTCCCTCGGCAACCCCCCGTTCGACCCCCAGCTGGCCGAGGAGTTCTGGCGGGCCTTCGCCACCTCGGCCCTGCTCACCCTCCACCTCGACCTGAAGCGGGGCAAGAATTCCCACCACATCCTGGAGGCCTCGTTCAAGGGCGTGGCCCGGGCCCTGCGCGACGCGGTGCGGGTCGAGGGCTCCGGCGTCCCGTCGACCAAGGGCGTGCTCTAGCCGGTGATCGCCGTCCTCGACTACGGGATCGGCAACCTCCGCTCGGCCCAGAAGGCGCTGGAGAAGGTGGGCGCCGACGCGGTGCTGACCACCGACCCGGCCGACGTGGCGGGGGCGGCGGGCGTGGTGCTGCCCGGCGTGGGCCACTTCGGGCGGTGCATGGAGGCCCTGCGGGAGACCGGGCTGGAGGAGCCGGCCCGGGCCGCCATCGACGCCGGGATGCCGTTCCTCGGCATCTGCGTGGGCATGCAGGTCCTCTACGACGGCTCCGACGAGGCGCCCGACGTGAAGGGCATGGGCGTGCTCCCGGGCCGGGTCCGCCTGCTGGCCGACCAGGTGAAGCGGCCCCAGATGCAGTGGAACCAGCTCGACCACCGCCCGACGCCCATGCTGGCCGGGCTGGAGGACCCGATCTGGATGTACTTCGTCCACTCCTACGCCCCCGAAGCGTCGGACGGCGTGGTCGCCACCTGCGACTACGGCGGGCCGGTGGTGGCCGCCGTCGTGCGCGACAACCTGTGGGCCACCCAGTTCCACCCCGAGAAGTCCGGCGCCGCCGGCCTCCGCCTGCTGGCCAACTTCGTCGCCACCTGCCGAACTGGTGACCGAAATGGGGGCCATGGCCCCCATTCCGGTCACCAGTTCGGCTAGGGGCGTGCTGCTCTACCCGGCCATCGACCTGCGGGGCGGGCGGGTGGTCCGGCTGTATCAGGGCGACTTCGACAGGGAGACCGTCTACGGCATGGACCCCGTGGCCGTGGCCGAGGGCTACGCCGGCGCAGGAGCGAAGTGGATCCACATGGTCGACCTCGACGCGGCCCGTACCGGCACGCCCGAGAACCGCCCGGTGATCGCCGCGGTGGCCGAGGCCGTCGGGCCCGGCGTGAAGGTCCAGGCCAGCGGGGGCGTGCGCGACCAGGCGTCGGCCGAGGAGCTGCTGGCCTGCGGGGTGGCGCGGGTGGTCATCGGCACGGCGGCGGTCGAGCACCCCGAGCTGGTCCTGGAGCTGGCGGGCCACCACCAGGTGGCGGTGGGCATCGACGTGCGGGGCCGCGACGTGGCCGTCCGGGGCTGGACCGAGGGCTCGGGCGTCGACCTGTTCGACCTGCTGGCCCGCTTCGAGGCCAGCGGCGTGGCCGCGGTCATCGTCACCGACATCAGCCGCGACGCCACCCTCCAGGGCCCCGACCTCGAGGGCCTGGCCGCCGTGCTCGACGCCACCACCGTCCCGGTCATCGCCAGCGGCGGGGTGGGCGCCCTGGGAGACCTGGAGGCCCTGGCCACCCTCGACGCCGGCGGCCGCACGCTCGAAGGGGCCATCGTGGGCAAGGCCCTCTACGAGGGGAAGTTCACCGTGGAGGAGGCGATCGCCGCATGCGGGCCGTGAGGGTCATCCCCTGCCTCGACGTCGACGCAGGACGGGTGGTCAAGGGCGTGAACTTCGTCGATCTGGTCGACGCCGGCGACCCCGTGGAGCTGGCCGCCCGCTACGACGCCGAGGGCGCCGACGAGCTGGTGTTCCTCGACATCACCGCCAGCTCCGACGCCCGCCGGACCATGGTCGACGTGGCCCGGCGCACGGCGGAGACCGTCTTCATCCCCTTCACCATCGGCGGCGGCATCCGCAGCGTGGACGACGCCCGGGCCCTGCTCAGGGCGGGGGCCGACAAGGTGGGCGTCAACACCGCGGCCGTCGAGCGGCCGCAGCTGGTGGCCGAGCTGTCGGCCGAGTTCGGCGCCCAGTGCGTGGTCGTCGCCATCGACGCCAAGTCGCGCCGGGTGTACACCCACGGCGGGCGCACTCCGACGGCCCTCGACGCCGTGGCCTGGGCCCAGGAGTGCGAGCGCCTGGGGGCGGGGGAGATCCTCCTGACCTCGATGGACCGCGACGGCACCCGCGACGGCTACGACCTGGAGATGACCCGGGCGGTGTGCGACGCGGTCGGGATCCCGGTGATCGCCAGCGGCGGCGTGGGCACCCTCGACCACCTGGCCGACGGGGCGCTGGAGGGCGGGGCCGACGCCGTGCTGGCCGCCTCCATCTTCCACTTCTCCCAGCACTCGATCCGTGAGGCCAAGGAGCACCTCGCGGCGCGGGGTGTGCCCGTCCGCCCGGTCTGAACGTTACTGTCGGGCCCGTGCCGGCCGAACCGAGGATCCTCTCGATCGTTCTCGCGGGTGGTGAGGGGAAGCGACTGTTCCCCCTCACCGCCGACCGGGCCAAGCCAGCCGTCCCCTTCGCCGGCCACTACCGCCTGATCGACTTCGCCCTGTCCAACCTGGCCAACGCCGGGTACCTGCGCATGGTCGTCCTCACCCAGTACAAGAGCCACAGCCTGGGCCAGCACCTGTCGCGCACGTGGCGGCTGTCGACCCTGCTCGACACCTACGTGACCATGGTCCCGGCCCAGATGCGCCACGGGCCGAAGTGGTTCGCCGGCTCGGCCGACGCCATCTACCAGAACCTCAACCTGATCGGCGACGACCGGCCCGACTACATCTGCGTCTTCGGCGCCGACCACATCTACCGGATGGACCCCCGCCAGATGGTCCAGGCCCACATCGACACCGGGGCGGGCGTGACCGTGGCCGGCATCCGGGCGCCCCGGGCCGAGGCGTCGGCCTTCGGCGTCATCGACCCGGGCATCGGCACCAAGATCGAGTCGTTCATGGAGAAGCCCGAGGACCCGCCCGGGCTACCCGACTCGCCGGACGAGGTGTTCGCCTCGATGGGGAACTACGTGTTCACGGCCAAGACCCTGGTCGACGTGGTCACCGCCGACTCCAAGGACGAGGAGTCCCGCCACGACATCGGCGGCGACATCATCCCGGCCATGGTCAAAGCGGGCGAGGCCCACGTCTACGACTTCAACGCCAACCAGGTCCCCGGCACCACCGACCGCGACCGGGCCTACTGGCGTGACGTGGGGACGCTGGACTCCTACTACGAGGCCCACCGCGACCTCGTGTCCGTCTATCCGGTGTTCAACCTCTACAACCGGAAGTGGCCGATCTACACCTCCGTGCCCCAGATGCCGCCGGCCAAGTTCGTGCTGGAGGACGGCGCCCGCACCGGACGGGCCTTCAACTCCCTCGTGAGCAACGGCGCCATCATCTCGGGGGGGACGGTGCGCACCTCGGTGCTCTCGCCGGGCGTGGTGGTCGACTCCTACGCCCTGGTGGAGGACTCGGTGCTGATGCACGACGTCGTGATCGGCGAGGGGGCCATCGTGCGCCGGGCCATCCTCGACAAGCACGTGGTCGTGCCGCCCGGCGCCCGCATCGGCGTGGATCCCGAGGCCGACCGCCGCCGGTTCACGGTCTCGCCCAACGGGATCACCGTGCTCGGCAAGGGTCAGACGGTCACCAACCCTTGAGCCCCACCGATCCGTGAGGATCGCCCTCCTCACCCGGGAGTACCCCCCGGAGATCTACGGCGGCGCGGGGGTCCACGTCACCCACCTGGTCGAGCAGTTGTCCAAGCTCGTGGACGTGCAGGTCGAGTGCTTCGGCGCGCCCCGGCCGGGGCCGGCGGTCAACGCCTACCGGCCGTGGCCGGAGGTCCCGGCCGGCCGCCCGGGCGAGGCCGCCCTGGGCGCCATGTCCGTCGACCTGCTGATGGCGGCCGGCGCGGCCGGCGCCGACCTGGTCCACAGCCACACCTGGTACACCAACCTGGGCGGGCACCTGGCCAAGCTGCTCCACGGCGTCCCCCACGTCATGACCGCCCACAGCCTCGAGCCCCTGCGGCCCTGGAAGCGGGAGCAGCTGGGCGGGGGCTACGACCTGTCGCTGTTCTGCGAGCGCACGGCGATGGAGTCGGCCGACGCCGTCATCGCCGTGTCGGCGGGCATGCGGGCCGACATCCTGGCCACCTACCCGTCGGTCGACCCGGCCCGGGTGGTGGTGATCCACAACGGGATCGACACCGACGCCTGGCGGCCCGTCTGCGACCGCGACACGGTGCGCCGGCTGGGGATCGACCCCGACGTCCCGTTCGTGATCTTCGTGGGGCGGATCACCCGCCAGAAGGGCGTCGAGCACGCCCTGGCCGCGGCCGAGCAGATCGACCCCGCGGCGCAGATGGTCTTCTTCGCCGGGGCGCCCGACACGCCGGAGATCGGCGAGGAGATGCGCCAGCGGGCGGCCGCGGTCGCCGCCCGCCGCGGCCGGGTGGTCTGGATCGAGCAGATGGCGTCGTCGGTCGACCTGGCCAAGGCGCTGGCCGCGGCCACCGTGTTCGTCTGCCCCTCGGTCTACGAGCCGTTCGGCCTGACCAACCTGGAGGCCATGGCGTGCGAGACCGCCGTGGTCGCCAGCGCGGTGGGCGGCATCCCCGAGATCGTCGTCGAGGGCGAGACCGGCCTGCTCGTGCCCTACTCCGCCGATCCGGCAACCTTCGCCGCGGCCATCGCCGCCCGGGTCAACGCCCTGCTGGCCGACCCGGCCCGGGCCGCGGCCATGGGGCGGGCCGGGCGGCTGCGGGCCATCGAGCAGTTCGGCTGGCCGGCGGTGGCGGCCCGTACCGTCGCCCTGTACGAGAGACTGGTCCTGGCCCAGCGGCCGGGAGTGGAGGCACAGTGAGCACCAAGCAGCCGATCACCATGCTGAACGATCGGCTGCTGGTGCAGATCCCCCAGAACGAGGGGGAGCGGGCCAGCCGGGGCGGGATCCTCATCCCGGCCACCGCCCAGGTCTCCAAGCGGCTGACCTGGGCCGAGGTGGTGGCCATCGGCCCCCACGTGCGCAACATCGAGCCCGGCGACCGGGTGCTGTTCAACCCGGAGGACCGCTACGAGGTGGAGGTCCGGGGCGAGGACTACCTCATCCTGCGCGAGCGCGACATCCACGCCGTGGCCTCCGAGCGCATCGAAGGCGGAACGGGCCTCTACCTCTGATCGCAGGGAAAGCAGAGCTTTCCCTGCGAGTTCTGTCGTGCTGCGGGCTCCCGGCGGAGCCGCTCGCCCTCCGCCGTTCCCCTTCTGCGGCAGCCGCTCGGGGCCGCCTCCGGCGGCGGTCTCGGCCGCCGCTCCTTGTAGGCTGGAAGCCGTGCCGGTCGCCACTCCCATCCCTGTCCGCGAGGATGATCTCGCCAACGTCATGTTCAACGCGGACGGGCTCGTGCCGGCCATCGTGCAGGAGCGGGGCACCGGCCAGGTGCTGATGATGGCCTGGATGAACGCCGATTCCCTGCGCCGCACGCTCGAGACCGGGCGCACCTGGTTCTGGAGCCGCTCCCGCCAGGAGTACTGGTGCAAGGGCGAGACCTCGGGCGACCGCCAGTTCGTCCGGGAGGCGTTCTACGACTGCGACGGAGACACCCTGCTCCTGGTCGTCGAGCAGGAGGGGCGGGGCGCCTGCCACACCGGCGAGCGGAGCTGCTTCTATCGTTCATTCGGTGCAACCGGATAGGGCCGGCTTCCACGCCCTCGCCGCCGGCCACACGGTCGTGCCGGTGTGGCGGGAGGTCGTCGCCGACCTGGAGACGCCCGTCTCCGCCTTCTTGAAGCTGGTCGGGCCCTCGGGCAGCGGGTTCCTGCTGGAGTCGGTCGAGAACGGCGACACGTGGGGCCGGTTCTCCTTCGTGGGCCGGGACCCGTCGCTCGTGGTGGTGGCCCGCAACGGGTCGATCACCGTCGACGGCCGGTTGCCCGGCGGGGTGCCCGTCGACCGGGGCGTCCTGGCCGCGCTGGAGGCCCTCCTCGGCGTCTACCGGTCGCCACCCCTGCCCGACCTGCCGCCCCTGCACGGCGGGATCGTCGGCTTCCTGGGCTACGACATCGTGCGGGAGGTCGAGCGGCTCCCCGACCCGCCGCCCGACGACCTCGGCCTGCCCGACGCCGTCCTCTCGGTGATCGGCCACCTGGCCGCCTTCGACCACTGGCGCCAGCGGGTCTGGCTGATCGAGAACGTGGTCGTGAGCGCGGGGGCGTCCACGGCCGAGCTGGACCTGGCCTACGACCTGGCCGTGGCCCGCCTCGACGCCTCGGAGGCCGACCTGGGCCGGCCGCTGCCGTACCGCCCGGCCATGCCGCCCGACCCGTCCGACCCGCTGCCCGAGGTCCGCTCGACGGTGGGCTCCCGGGCCTACGGCGACGCGGTCGGCGTGGCCAAGGAGCACATCCTGGCCGGCGACATCTTCCAGGTCGTCCTCTCCCAGCGCTTCGACCTCGACCTCGACGCCGACCCCTTCGACGTCTACCGGGTCCTGCGCCAGGTCAACCCCAGCCCGTACATGTACTTCCTGCGCCACCCCGAGGTGACCGTGGTCGGCTCGTCGCCCGAGCCCATGGTGCAGCTGCGGGACGGGCGGGTGGTGTCCCGGCCGATCGCCGGCACCCGCCGCCGGGGGCGAACCCCCGAGGAGGACCGCCGCCTGGCCGGCGAGCTGGTCGAGCACCCCAAGGAGGTGGCCGAGCACGTCATGCTGGTGGACCTGGCCCGCAACGACGTGGGCCGGGTCGTGCGCTTCGGCACCGAGACCGTCGACGAGCTGATGACCCTGGAGCGCTACAGCCACGTCATGCACCTGACCTCGCAGGTCTCGGGCCTGCTCAAGGAGGGCAAGGGGCCGATCGACGTCCTCCGGGCCACCCTGCCCGCGGGCACCGTCTCGGGCGCCCCCAAGGTGCGGGCCATGGAGATCATCGACTCGCTGGAGCCCACCAAGCGGGGGCCCTACGCCGGCGTGGTCGGCTACCTCGACTTCTCGGGCAACCTCGACACCGCCATCGCCATCCGCACCATGCTGGTGGCCGCCGACGGCCGCGCCTCGGTCCAGGCCGGCGCCGGCATCGTGGCCGACAGCGACCCCGCCGCCGAGGACGAGGAGTGCCGCAACAAGGCCGCCGCCCTGCTGGCCGCCGTCCCCGCCGCCCGCCGAATGAGAGCTGCCGCCACCCATGTCTGACGACTACCAAGCCTTCCGGACGTCCGCCGGCGCCGTCGAGCTGCCCCGTGACTTCGTGCGGGCGGCCGGCCCCGACGTCAACGCCTTCCTCCAGGGCCAGCTGTCGCAGGACCTGCACGGCCTGGCCGTCGGCGGGTCGACGTGGGCCCTGCTCCTCCACCCCCAGGGCAAGGTCGTGGCCTTCCTGCGGGTGCTGCGGGTGGGCGAGGAGGAGGTGGTCCTGGAGACCGACGCCGGCTTCGCCGAGGCCGTGATCGAGCGGCTCAACCGGTTCAAGCTCCGGGTGAAGTGCGACCTCGACCCCCTCGACTGGCGGTGCATCGCCGTGCGGGGCCCCAAGGCCCACGACCTGGTGCCCGAGGGCGTCGTCGCCGACTGGCCGGGCCTGCCGGGCGTGGACCTGGTGGGGGAGTCGCCGGTCGCGCCCGAGGGCGTGCCCCTGTGCTCGATGGAGGCCTACGAGGCGGTACGGATCGAGGCCGGCATCCCGGTCATGGGCCGGGAGCTCGACGAGAACACCATCCCGGCCGAGGCCGGCGTCGTCGACCGCTCGGTCAGCTTCACCAAGGGCTGCTACACGGGCCAGGAGCTGGTGGCCAGGATCGACTCCAGGGGCGGGAACGTCCCCCGCCACCTGCGGGGTCTGGTGCTGGCCGGTGGCGAGCTCCCCCCGGCGGGCGCCGAGGTGCAGGTCGACGGCAAGGACGTCGGCCGGTTGACGAGCGTGGCCGTGTCGCCCGGGCTGGGCGCCACCGTCGCCCTGGCCTACGTGCGCCGGGCGGTGGAGCCGCCGGCCGACGTGGTGGTCAGCTGGGACGGCGGCTCGGCATCAGCGCGGGTCCAGTCGCTGCCCCTGGTGTCCTGAGCGGTGCGCCGATCGCTCCTCGTCGTGGCGGCGATGGCCCTGGTGGCCGCGGCCTGCAGCGGCGGGGGCGGGCCGGCCGCTGCACCGGCCACCACCGTCGTCGAGGAGACCACCACCACCGTGGCGGCCACCACCTCGACCACGAGCCGGCCCACCACCACGGTGTCCACCGTCCCCCGGACGACGACCTCCACCACGGTCTCCCTGGGCCCGGGCGAGGCCAGCCTGGTGGGGACGGTGAGCGGCCCGGCCGGTCCCGTGGACGGGGCCACCGTGCGGATCGAGCGGCTGGTCGGCAGGACGGTCGCCACCGCGGACGTGACCACGTCTGGGGGCGGGGCCTGGCAGCTCAACGCCATCCTGGGCGGCTCGTACCGGGTGCGGGCCTTCAAGGCGCCCGACCTGGCCCCCTCCCAGGTGGAGGCGTTCTTCCTGGCCGCCAACGAGCGCCGGAACCTCGACTTCAAGCTCGCCGCCGCCGGCGGGGAGAAGATCACCGCGGTCGTCACCCCCGACCCGCCCCGGCTCGAGCAGACGGCCACCATCACCATCACCGTCGGCACCGGCTCGGTCGACGCCCAGGGGCGGGCGGTGATCACGCCCCGGCCGGGGGTGACCCTGGTGCTGGCCGAGCGCCTGGCGGTGCAGCTCGAGTCGCCCCAGAACGCGGTCACCGACGCCAGCGGCGCGGCCAGCTGGCGGTTCCGCTGCGTGGCCGAGGGGGCGGCCGCCTTCCTCCTCACCATCGGCACCGGGGCCACGCAGGTGGGCATCCCGGCCTGCGCCCCGCCGGCGGGGCCGACGACGACCAGGCGTCCCTAGCCGCCGGCCGCGGCCATGCGCCACGGCCGCAGGGCGACGACCATCCGGGTGCCGCCCGCGGCCAGGCGCTCGGCCCGCACGGTGCCGCCCATGGCCGCGGCCAGCTCGGCCACGATGGCCAGGCCCAGACCGGAGCCGACCTCGCGGGCCGGCAGGCGGGTGGAGTGCCAGAAGGGCTCGAAGACGTGGGGCAGGTCGTCGTCGGGGATGCCTGGGCCGTCGTCCTCCACCCAGATGGTGCTCGGGTCGTTGCCCACCGCGATGCGGCCGGTGGCGAACTTCAGGGCGTTCTCCACCAGGTTGGCCAGGATCTGGGCCAGCCGGTCGGGGTCGGCGGCGACGGTCACGCCCACCTCGGGGCGCACGGTGAGGGCGACGCCGGCCGCCTCGGCCGCCGGGCGGAAGCCCTCGGCGGTGTCGGCCACCACCTCGGCCACGTCGGTGCCCCGGATGTCGAGGGAGAAGCGCCGGGCGTCGAGCTTGGCCAGCTCCAGCAGGTCGCCGACCAGCCGCTCGAGCCGGCGGGCCTCGGCGGTGATGATGGCCGCGGCGTGGGCCGGGTCGGGGGCCTTGCCCTCGGCCAGGGCCTCGGCGAAGCCGCGGATCGACGTCAGCGGCGTGCGCAGGTCGTGGGAGACCGACAGCAGGAACTGGCGCTCCAGGCCCCGTGACCGCTCGAGGCTCTCGGTCATGGCGTTGATCGACCGGGCCAGGCCCGCCAGCTCCTCGCCGTCGGCCGGGTACTCGGGCACACGCGCCGTCAGGTCGCCCGCCGCGATCCGCTCGGTGACGGCCTCGGCATCCCGCAGCGGCCGGGTGAGCCGCCGGCCGAGGTCGACGGCGACCGCCCCGGCCCCGAGCAGGGTGAGGGCCACCAGGGCGAAGAACCACGGGCCGGCCACTCCCGCCGGCGTCCCCACCCGCCGGGTCAGGACCACGGCCTGCAGGCTGTCGGGGCGGACGGCCGGGGCGGCGGCGAAGACCAGGTCGCCCCTGGTGCCGGTGACCACCCGGCCCAGGCGGAGCCGCTCGACGTCGAGGTCGGCCTCGGTGAGGCCGGCCGGGATGGTGGTCGGGCGGGGGCCGCAGGTGGGGCCGAGGCACACGATCGCACCGTCCTCCAGCCGCAGAGCCACCTGCACCGCGGCCAGGCCGACCCGCTGCACCGTCTCGATGCGCCGGGCCAGCCGCTCGGCCTGCTGGCCCAGCTCCCGCCTCGACTGGGCCCGGGCCTCGGCGCGGGTCAGGACCAGCGTGCCCGCCGTGGCCACCAGGAGGGCGCCGGTGACGACGGCGATCATCGTCAGCGTCAGCCGGCGGGTCATCAGCCGAGGCGGTAGCCCACGCCCCACACGGTGGCGAGGGGCAGGCCGGGGCCCAGCTTCTTGCGCAGCTGGCGCACGTGGACGTCGACCGTGCGCTCGTCGCCGTACCAGCCGGCGCCCCACACGCCGTCGAGGATCTGCTGGCGGGACAGGGCCAGGCCGGCGTTCTCGGCCAGGTAGCGCAGGAGGTCGAACTCCCGGGTGGCCAGGGGGACCACCTCGCCGCCGCGCCGGGCCTCGCGGCGCTTCACGTCGACCTCCACGTCGCCGGCCAGCAGGATGTCGTCGGGCGGGCGGGGGCTCTTGTCGGTGCGCCGCAGGATGGCCTTGACCCGGGCCACCAGCTCCCGGGGGGCGAACGGCTTGGTGAGGTAGTCGTCGGCGCCCAGCTCCAGGCCCAGCACCCGGTCGATCTCGCCGTCGCGGGCGGTGAGCATGAGGATGGGCACGTCGCTCCCCGCCCGCAGCCGCCGGCACACCTCCAGGCCGTCCATGCCGCCGGGCAGGCCGACGTCGAGGATGACCATGCGGGCCCGCTGGTCGCGTACCGCCTCCATCCCCCGCTCGCCGGTGGGCGCCTGGACCACCCGGAACCCCTCCTGGCGCAGGTACAGCTCGACCAGGTCGGCGATATGCCGGTCGTCCTCGACCACCACGACGGTCGCCTCGCTCATCCTGCCGCCATCGTCCCACGGCTCCCCGTGGCGAAGCTGGCAGGGTTTGCACGGCCCTTCCCCACCCGGTGGTTGATCTGGTGCGCGCTGGCCCCGGCCTCCAGGAGCTGCCTTCTGCTGAGCACGCCGTGCTGGGCGCACCAGGGAAGCAGGGGGGTGGGACAACTACGCTCGACGCCATGGGAACCGTGCTCGACCGCATCGTCGCCGCCCACCGTGACGCGGCGGCGGCCGACGAGCGCGACCTGGGCCAGCTGATGGAGGAGGCGGCGGCCGCCCCGCCTCCCCGGAGGTTCCGCAAGAGCCTCGGCCGCTGGGGCCTCGACGTGATCGCCGAGGTCAAGCGGCGGTCGCCGTCCAAGGGCGACCTGGCCCCCGACCTCGACCCGGCGGCGCTGGCCAAGGCCTACGACGAGGGCGGGGCCAAGGCGCTGTCCGTCCTCACCGACCGCGAGTTCTTCGGCGGCTCGCCCGAGGACCTGGCCGCGGCCCGCTCGGCGGTCAACCTCCCGGTGCTGCGCAAGGACTTCACGGTCGACGAGCGCGACATCTGCGACGCCCGGATCATGGGCGCCGACGCCGTCCTGCTCATCGCCGCCGCCCTGAGCGACGAGGAGCTGAAGCGCTTCCACGTCCTCGCCACCGAGCTGGACCTGTCGGCCATCGTGGAGGTCCACGACGAGGCCGAGGTCAAGCGGGCGCTCCTCGTGCACGCCAACATGCTCGGGGTGAACCAGCGCGACCTGCGCACGTTCGAGGTCGACCCCGGACGGGCCCTGCGCCTGGCCCGCGCCATCCCCAGCGGCATGCTGAAGATCGCGGAGTCGGGCATCGGCGGCCCCGACGACCTGAAGCGGCTGGCCGACGCCGGCTACGACGCCGCCCTGGTCGGCGAGCACCTGGTGACCGCCCCCGACCCGGCGGGGGCCCTGCGAGAGCTGAGAGGAGCAATCACGTGACGATCGACCGCTGGACCCTGCCGGCCGACCAGGTTCCCGAGGCCTGGTTCAACGTCGTCCCCCACCTGCCGGCGCCCCTGCAGCCGCCGCTGCACCCCGGCACCCGGGAGCCGGTCGGCCCCGACGACCTGGCCCCGCTCTTCCCCATGGCCCTCATCGGCCAGGAGGTCACGGCCGAGCCGTGGGTCGACGTCCCGGGTGAGGTCCTCGACGTCCTCCGCAGCTGGCGGCCGACGCCCCTGGTCCGCGCCCGCCGCCTGGAGCAGGCCCTGGGTACGCCCGCCCGCATCTACTACAAGGACGAGTCGGTCTCGCCGGCCGGCTCCCACAAGCCGAACACGGCTGTGCCCCAGGCCTTCTACAACAAGCAGGAGGGCGTCACCCGCCTGGCCACCGAGACCGGCGCCGGGCAGTGGGGGAGCGCGCTCTCCCTGGCCTGCGCCATGTTCGACCTCGAGTGCAAGGTCTACATGGTCCGCTCCTCCTACGAGCAGAAGCCGTACCGGCGGGTCATGATCGAGACGTGGGGCGGGTCGGTCGTCCCCTCGCCGGTCGACGACCCCGACCACCCCGGTTCGCTCGGCTCGGCCATCAGCGATGCGGTACGCGACGCCGCCACCCGGGGCGACACCCACTACGCCCTCGGCTCGGTGCTCAACCACGTCCTGCTCCACCAGACCGTCATCGGCCTCGAGGCCAAGGACCAGCTGGCCCTCGCCGGCGAGGAGCGGCCCGACGTGGTCATCGGCAGCTGCGGCGGGGGGTCGAACCTGGGCGGGATCAGCCTGCCGTTCGTGCCGGACGAGGGCGTGCGGCTGGTGGCGGTGGAGCCGTCGTCCTGCCCGACGCTCACCTCTGGCCGGTTCGACTACGACTTCGGCGACACCGCGGGCATGACCCCGCTGCTGGCCATGTACACCCTCGGCCACGAGTTCGTGCCCCCCACCATCCACGCCGGCGGCCTCCGCTACCACGGCGACGCCCCGATCATCTCCAACCTGGTCAAGGCCGGGCGGATGGAGGCGGTGGCCTACCCCCAGGGCAAGGTGTTCGAGGCGGCCGTCCAGTTCGCCCGGACCCAGGGCCCGATCCCGGCCCCCGAGACGGCCCACGCCGTGCGGGCCGCCATCGACGAGGCCCTGCTGGCCAAGGAGGAGGGCGCCGAGCGGGTGATCCTCTTCTCCTACTCCGGCCACGGGCTGCTCGACCTGGCCGCCTACGACGACTTCCTGAACGACCGCCTCGACGCCTGAGGGCCTAGGGCAGCTTCAGCAGGCCCGGCAGGCGGAAGGCCAGCCACGGCTTGCGGCCCCAGGGGAAGACCTGGCCCTTGAGGATCGGCGGGGCCAGGCCCACCCGGTGCCAGGCCAGCAGCATGATCGCCCGGGGGTCGGCCCACAGGTGGGCGTCGACCCTGCGGGGTCCCGGCGGCTCGATCGTCAGGCCGCCGTCGGCGAACACGAAGTGCCACCGGCCGCCGCCCCGCACCCGGATGTCGTAGGTCGCCCGCACACCGGCCGCCTTCTCGGGGTGGACGGCGAACGACGGCCGCCCGAGCGACCGGTACATCGGGCAGATGAAGCCCTCGAAGGCCAGGCGGGCGTCGCGCGCCTGGATCGGCCAGCGCCCACCCACCGCCGCCGTGAGGTCGAGGCCGTGGACCATCGACTCGTTGAGGATGTGGCAACCCAGGACCGACGCCGTGACCTTGACGCCGGCCACCCACAGCCTGGGCTCGGCGCCGTGCATCCTCCGGGCCACCGCCAGGAACTCGGCCGCGGCCGCGTCGACGCGGGCGGCGAGCGCGGCAGGGTCGCAGACGGCCTCGTCGCGCACCTTGGCCTGGGTCAGCTCCCCCAGGTCGGCCAGGTCGTCGAGCGGCGGCGGGACCTGGTTGAGCAGGTCGCGGTCGACCTCGTAGACGTGGGTGATGTGGGCGGCCAGCTGGCCGGCCGTCCACACGCCCAGGGCCGGGGCGTCGGGATCGGTGATCGAGCGGATCAGCGCGGAGATGCGGCCGGCCATGGCCTCGACCGCGCCGCGTACCTCGTTCCAGTCAGCCATATCGCCGAGCAGCGTACGGCCAAACCGGTACCGTCGGGGGGTGTTCGTCAAGATCTGCGGCACCACCAGCGAGGCCGACGCCCTGCTGGCGGTGGCCCTGGGGGCCGATGCCGTGGGCTTCGTCTTCGCCCCCTCGCCCCGCCAGATCGCGCCGGGCGTGGCGTCGGACATCGCCAAACGCCTGCCCCCGGAGGTCCTCACCGTCGGCGTCTTCCGCGACGAGGCCCCGGCGCGGGTGGTGGAGATCGTCAACACCGTCGGCCTGCGGGCGGCCCAGCTCCACGGGCACGAGACGGCGGACCAGGCCCGCTGGGTGCGCGAGCGGGTGCCGTTCGTCATCCAGGCCTTCCCGGCGGGGGCGCCGGCGGTGGCCCGCGCCGGCGAGTACGGGGTCGACGTGGTCATGCTCGACGCCCCCCGCCCCGGCTCGGGCCAGGTCTTCGACTGGGCCCTGGCCGAGGTGCCCGACGGGCTGCGGCTCATGCTGGCCGGCGGCCTCACCGCCGGCAACGTGGCCGAGGCCATCGCCCGGGTCCACCCCTGGGGGGTCGACGTGGTGACCGGCGTCGAGAAGTCGCCGGGGGTGAAGGACCCGATCAGCCTGCGGGCCTTCATCGCCGCGGCCAAGGCCACCGAGGAGCCCGAGTACGAGTCCACCGCCTCCGCCCCCTTCGACCAGGACGACTGAATGACCTCACTCATGGGCCGGCCGACGGCCGACGGCCGCTTCGGCGACTTCGGCGGGCGCTTCCTCCCCGAGTCGCTGATCCCCGCCTGCGCCGAGCTGGAGGCGGCCTTCACCGAGGCGTGGGCCGACCCGGCCTTCCACGAGGAGTACGAGACGGTGCTGCGCCGGTACGGCGGCCGGCCCACGCCGGTCACCGAGTGCCGGAACCTCTCCGCCCGCCTCGGCGTGCGGGTACTGCTGAAGCGGGAGGACCTGGCCCACACGGGCTCCCACAAGCTCAACAACGTCGTCGGCCAGGCCCTGCTGGCCCGGCGCATGGGCAAGACCCGCCTGATCGCCGAGACCGGGGCCGGCCAGCACGGCGTGGCGACGGCCACCGCAGCCGCGCTCTTCGGCTTCGAGTGCCGCATCTACATGGGCGAGGTCGACGTGGTCCGCCAGGCGCTCAACGTCTTCCGCATGAACCTGCTGGGCGCCGAGGTGGTCCCGGTGTCATCGGGCAGCCGGACGCTCAAGGACGCCATCAACGAGACCCTCCGGGAGTGGGTGGCCACCGTCGGCGCCACCCACTACTGCCTCGGCTCGGTGATGGGCCCCCACCCCTACCCGTGGATGGTGCGGGAGTTCCAGCGGATCGTCGGCACCGAGGCCGTGGCCCAGTGCCGGGACCTGCTGGGCGCCGACCCCGACGTGGTGGTGGCCTGCGTGGGCGGCGGGTCGAACGCGGCGGGCACCTTCGCCGGCTTCGTCGACACCGGCGCCCGCCTGGTCGGCGTGGAGCCGGCGGGCGGGGCGGCCATCGGCCGGGGCATCCCGGGCGTGGTCCACGGCAGCCGGTCGTACCTCCTCCAGGACGAGCACGGCCAGGTCCTGGAGGCCCACTCGCTCTCGGCCGGGCTCGACTACCCCGGCGTCGGCCCCGAGCACGCCCACCTGGCGGCCACCGGCCGGGTCGCCTACGTGCCGGCCGGCGACGACGAGGTGGTCGACGCCTTCAGCCTGCTGGCCCGCACCGAGGGCATCATCCCCGCCCTCGAACCGGCCCACGCCCTGGCCTGGGTGATCCGCGCCGCGGGCACCGGCGAGCTGCCCGCGGGGTGCACGGTGATGGTCACGCTGTCGGGCCGGGGCGACAAGGACGTGGCCCAGGTGGCCGACTTGCTGGCATCGTCACCTGAGAGGTAATTGCAGAGCTACTCTATGCCGTCAACATACAGCGGCAGAAGCGGAGCTCGGCGGTGGGAAACGATTTTGAGGCAGATGTAGCTCATCCAAGGGCGCTGCTCGCGCCCTGCCTTCTGCTGCTCCTCGCCGAGGCCCCGGGCCACGGGTACGAGCTGATGGAGCGGCTGAAGCCCCTGGGCTTCGACTGGGGCGGGCCCGGGCCGATCTACCGCGAGCTGCGAGCCCTGGAGAACAACGGGCTGGTGGCCTCGGCCTGGTCGGCACCCCGGGCCGGCCCGGTGCCCCGCGTCTACGAGCTGACCAACGACGGCCGCAAGGCGCTCGACCGCTGCGCGGCCAACGTGGTGGAGCTCACCGGCCTGCTCAACCAGTTCCTGAACCGCCACCGCGCCGTCGGCTGAGCCCGGAAAGGGACGATCGGCCCTACTGCCCCGGGCGGCGGCGAGCGACGCTGAGCCCGGAGGTGACGCCATGGTCGATCGCCCACCCGTCCTGCCGGGGCGCCGCGCCGGCCACCGCCACCGGCCGCGGCGCGCCTCCCCGCACCAGGGGGTGGCCCTCCGGCCGGCGTACCCCCGGGTCCCCGCGGTCTTCGACCCGGTCCTGGAGCCGGGCGAGCGGGTCCTGGTGTGGGCCCCGGCCGACACCGAGGGCTTCCACGTCGGCCTGTTCGGCGGCATCCTGCCCTGGTTCGCGCTCAACGCCCACTACGCGGTGGCGGTCACCGACGCCGGCCGGATGCTCTTCGTCCACACCTCGCCCAGCCTCACCGTGGGCCGGCGGGTCCGCAGCGTGTACGCCTGCCCGCTGGCGGAGGTGTCGCTGGTGGCCTGCAACCACCGGTTCATGGGCGGCGTGGTGCTCTGGTTCAGGCTTCCCGATGGCGCGGCGTTCGACTCCAGCCAGCCGAGAGGACGTCCTCGCCGGCTGGGCTTCGCCGGCGCCTGGGCCGGGCAGGCCCTCGGCATCGCCGCCCTCGTCCACGGCGGTGAGGTCCGCCCCCGGGGGTTCGCCTTCTAGCCGTGCCAGAGTGGGCCGGTGACCGCACCCGGCACCATCGAGACCGCCCTGCGGGCCCGGCGCGACGCCGGCCGCAAGCTGCTGGTCCCCTACGTGACCGGCGGGCTCGGCCGCGACTGGGTGCAGGTGGTCGAGGCGGTGGCCGCCGCCGGCGCCGACGCCGTGGAGATCGGCATCCCCTTCTCGGACCCGGTCATGGACGGCCCGGTGATCCAGGAGGCGTCGATGCGGGCCCTGGAGGCCGGCGCCACCCCGCCCTCGATCCTTGCCGCCCTGGGCCGGGTCGACGTCGACGTCCCCCTGGCCGTCATGACCTACTACAACATCGTGTTCCGGGCCGGCCACCACCGCTTCGCCCGCTCGCTGGCCGACCAGGGCGTGTGCGGGGCCATCGTCCCCGACCTGCCGCTCGTCGAGCTCGACGGCTGGGACGGTGTGGCCGCCGACGCCGGGGTGGAGACCATCCTCCTCGCCGCGCCCAACACGCCCGACCGCACCCTCGCCGGCATCTGCGAGCGGAGCCGGGGCTGGATCTACGGGGTGGCGGTCATGGGGGTGACGGGGGAGCGGGCGTCGCTGGCGGCCACCGCCGGCCCCCTGGGCCGCCGGCTGAAGGCGGCCACCGACAAGCCCGTGTTGCTCGGCGTCGGCGTGAGCACCCCCGAGCAGGCGGCCGAGGCCAGCGCCGACGCCGACGGCGTGATCGTGGGCTCGGCCCTCGTCCGCCGCCTCCTCGAGGGCGCCGGTCCCGACGGCGCCGCCGCCTTCGTGGCCGAGCTACGGGCCGGCCTCGACGCCCAGAAGTAACTCTTTCGAGCAACGGGTGGTCACAAGACCGGTGGCGATCGCAGTGCTCTTTCCCGGGCAAGGGACCCAAACCCCCCATATGGGCGATCCCTGGCGAGGGTCACCGGCATGGGAGATCGTGGAAAGGGCCGAGAACGCCCTGGGGCAGCCCCTGGCGCCCCTGCTGCTCGACGCCACCGAGTCCGACCTGCGCCGCACCCGCGAGGCCCAGCTGGCCGTCCTGCTCACGTCGCTGCTGGCGTGGGAGGCCGTGCGCACCCAGCTTCCGGGTCCCGTCGCCTTCGCCGGGCACTCCCTGGGCCAGATCACCGCCCTCATCGCCTCCGGCGCCCTGCGCCTGGAGGACGGCGTGCGCCTGGCCGTCCAGCGGGCCGACTGCACCCAGGCCGCGGCCGACGCCAACCCCGGCCGGATGGCCGCCCTCATCGGCGCGGATGTCGACGTGGCCGAGCAGGCCTGCGCCGGCCTCGACGCCTGGGTGGCCAACGACAACGCCCCCGGCCAGGTCGTCATCGGCGGCACGCCCGACGGGCTGGAGGCGGCCACCGAGGCGGCCAACGCCCTCGGCGTGCGCCGGGTCATCAAGCTCAACGTCGGCGCCGCCTTCCACACCCCGCTGATGGCCGCCGCCGCCCAGGCGTTCCGCCCCCACCTGGACGCCGCCGCCTTCGGGGCGCCGGTCGCCCCGGTGGTCTCGAACACCGACGCCCAGCCCCACGCCGCCGCCGAGGGCTGGCCCGCCATGCTGGCCGACCACCTCATCTCGCCCGTCCGCTGGCGCTCCTCCCTGGAGACCATGGCCGGACTGGGCGCCGACACGTTCTTCGAGGTCGGGCCGGGCAACGTCCTGGCCGGCCTCGCCAAGCGCACCCTCGGCTCGTCCGTCATCCTGCGGAGCGTCAGCGTGCCCACCGATGCCCTTCTGGAGGTTGCATAGATGGAGACCGGGACGATCCACGGCGAGACCCTCGCCGTGCCCGAACGGGTGATCGTGGCGCCGGCTCCCGGCACCTTCCGGCCGGTGGAGCCGGACGAGGTGGTGCTCGAGGTGCAGGTCAGCGAGCTGCAGGTCATCGGCTTCGTCGAGGGCAAGGGCCACTCCACGCCCGTCCGCTCGCCGTTCGGCGGCCGGCTGATGGGCCTGCTGGCCCACGCCGGCGAGCGGGTGCGCGAAGGCCAGCCCGTCGCCTGGCTCCGCTGCGCTCATTGAGCCGACAATGGACGCGCGGCGCGTCGTGCGACCGGGAGACCAATTGAGCGAGAACAAGGGCCTGCGGGTCGGCATCGCCGGATGCGGGATGGCGGTCCCCGGGCGCCGGGTGACCAACGACGACCTGGCCAAGGTCGTCGACACCACCGACGCCTGGATCACCGAGCGCACCGGCATCCGGGAGCGGCGGATCGCGGGCGAGGGCGAGAGCACGGCCACCCTCGCCGTCGAGGCCGGCATGGCCGCCCTCAAGGACGCCGGCGTGGAGCCCTCGGAGATCGGCTGCTGCATCGTCGCCACCTGCACCTCCGAGCAGCCCATCCCGCCCACCAGCTCCTTCGTGCAGGAGGCGCTCGGGCTGCGGTGCGGTGCCTTCGACGTCGACGCCGCCTGCTCCGGCTTCGTCTACGCCCTCGTCGCCGGGGCCACCATGGTGGCCTCGGGGGCCATGGGAAAGATCCTCGTGATCGGCTCGGAGACGCTGTCGCGGGTGGTCGATCCCTTCGACCGGTCCACCGTCGTCCTCTTCGGCGACGGGGCGGGCGCCGTGGTCCTCACCCCCACCGACGACGTGGGCCTGCTGGCCTGGGACCTGGGCTGCGACGGCTCGCTGACCGGCCTGCTCGGCATCCCCGCCGGGGGCAGTCGCCAGCCGGTCGACGCCGCCGCCCTGGCCGCCGGCGACCAGTGGCTGAAGATGGACGGCCGGGAGGTCTTCCGGCGCGCCGTGCGGGTCATCGTCGACTCGGCCCGGGCCACCCTCGACCAAGCCGGGCTCACCGCCGATGACGTGTCCCTGTTCATCCCGCACCAGGCCAACTCCCGCATCATCGACTCGGCCGCCCTCAAGCTGGGGATGCCGGCCGAGCGCATCTTCGTGAACCTCGACCGTTACGGGAACACCTCGGCCGCCTCGGTGCCGATCGCCCTGGCCGAGGCCGCCGAGGCCGGGCGCCTGCAGCGCGGCGACCTCGTGCTGCTGACCGGTTTCGGCGCCGGCATGTCGTGGGCCAGCGCGCTGCTGCGCTGGGAGCGATAGGTGGGGGGCAGGATCGCCCTGGTGACCGGCGGGTCCCGGGGCATCGGCCGGGCCGTGGCCCTGGCCCTGGCCGGCAGCGGGCACCGCGTGGCGGTCGGGTACTCGGCCGACCACGACGGCGCCGAGGAGACCTGCGCCGCGGTGGAGGCCCTGGGCTCGGAGGCCATGGCCTTCCGGGCCGACGTGGCCGACCCCTCGGCGGTCGACGCCGGCTTCGGCCAGGTCGAGCAGGCCTGGGGCAAGGTCGAGGTGGTGGTGGCCAACGCCGGGGTGACCAGAGACGGGTTGTCCATGCGCATGTCCGACGACCAGTGGAACACCGTGCTGCGCACCAACCTCGACGGGGCCTTCTTCACCATGCGGCGGGCCATGCCCGGCATGGTCCGGGCCCGCTGGGGACGCATCATCGCCATGAGCTCGGTCGTCGGCCTGTCCGGCCAGGCCGGCCAGGCCAACTACGCGGCGGCCAAGGCGGGCCTGGTGGGCCTGACCCGGGCGCTGGCCCGCGAGCTCGGCGGGCGGGGCGTGACCGCCAACGTGGTCGCCCCCGGCCCGATCGCCACCGCCATGACCGACGCCCTGACCGACGCCCAGCGGGAGTCGATGCGGGCCCTCGTGCCGCTCGGCCGGTTCGGCACGCCCGAGGAGGTGGCCGCCGTTGTGGCGTTCCTGGCCTCGGACGCGGCAGGGTATGTGACCGGCTCTGTGATCCCGGTGGACGGCGGCCTGGGGATGGGGCACTAAATTTTGACGACATCGCATGTAGGAGGCCACTGACAGATGGACCGCGACCAGATCCTCGGGCTCTTGACCGACGCGGCGGTCGAGGTGATGGACGTCGACCGTGACGCGGTCACGCCGGAGGCCCGCTTCGTGGAGGATCTCAACGGCGACAGCCTGAGCGTGCTCGAGATCCTCGAGATCCTCCAGGACAAGCTCGACGTCGACCTGCCCACCGAGGCCTTCGACGGTGTGGGGACGGTCGGCCAGGCGGCCGACGTGATCCTCGGCATCGTGACCGGCCAGTCGGAAAGCGCTCCCGCATGACCGGCCCGGGCGGACGGTCCAGGCAAGCATTCACTGGGGCGCCATCGGAGGTGGGGCACCAGTGACTCGCCGCCGCGTCGCCGTCACCGGGCTGGGCGTGAAGACGCCGGCCGGCTGCGACCTCGACAGCTTCTGGCAGACGCTGCTGGCCGGCCGCTCGACGGCGGCCACCATCCGCCGGGTCGACCCGTCGGCCCTGCCGGTGCGCATCGCCTGCGAGCTCACCGACTTCGACCCCACGACCTACTTCGACAGCAAGGAGATCCGCCGCACCGACCGGGTGGCCCAGGTGGCCTTCGGGGCCGCGGCCGACGCCCTGGCCGACGCCGGCGACCTCGGCGCCGACCCTGCCCGCTGCGGCGTGGTCTGCGCCGCCGGCGTGGGTGGGCTCATCACCCAGGAGGAGCAGGAGTACAACCTGTTCTCCAAGGGCCCGTCGCGGGTGTCTCCCATGCTGGTCCCGATGATGATGCCCAACGCCAGCGCCGCCCTCGTCGGCCTGAAGCTGGGCTGGACGGGTCCCAACTTCTGCATCGCCACCGCCTGCGCCGGCGGTTCCCACGCCATCGGCGAGGGGGCCAGGCTGATCCGCGAGGGCTCGTCCGATGTGGTCCTGGCCGGCGGGTCCGAGGCCTGCGTCACCCCCATCGCCATCGCCGCCTTCGCCCGCATGGGCGCCCTCAGCAACCGCAACGACCAGCCCGAGCTGGCGTCGCGGCCGTTCGACGTCGAGCGCGACGGGTTCGTCATGGGCGAGGGCGCCGGCTTCCTGGTGCTCGAGGAGTACGACCACGCCGTCGCCCGGGGCGCCCACATCTACGGCGAGGTCGCCGGCTACGGCCGAAACTCCGACGCCTACCACGTCACCGCCCCCGCCCCCGGGGGCGCCGGCGCGGCCCACTGCATGCGGCTGGCCCTGGCCGACGCCGGGCTCGAGCCCTCCGCCATCGGCCACGTCAACGCCCACGGCACGTCCACCGACCTCAACGACGCGGCCGAGGCCGAGGCCGTCATCAAGGTCTTCGGGGACCACAGCCTGCCGGTCACCTCGGCCAAGGGCGTCATCGGCCACCTCATCGCTGCCGCGGGGGCGGTGGAGGCCGTCGCCTCCATGCTGTCCATGCGCGACGGGCTCGTGCCGCCGACCGCCAACCACCAGCGGGCCGAGCCGGAGCTGGCCATCGACGTGGTCGCCGGCGAGCCCCGCACGCTCGGACCGGCCCCGGTGGTGTCGAACTCCTTCGGCTTCGGCGGCCACAACGCCTCCCTCGTCCTGACGCCGAACACCACCGCCGGGTGACCGGCCCGGGAGGCCGGTCCGGCAAGGACCACTGGCCGAGGGCAGGCCAGTGACCGGCCCGGGAGGCCGGTCCGGCAAGGACCACTGGCCGAGGGCAGGCCAGTGACCGGCCCGGGAGGCCGGTCCGGCAAGGACCACTGGCCGAGGGCAGGCCAGTGACCGGCCCGGGAGGCCGGTCCGGCAAGGACCACTGGCCGAGGGCAGGCCAGTGACCGCCGCCGCTCCGGTCGCGGCCCGGCGGGGAGGGGCCGCCGCCGCCGCCCTGACCGAGATCGACGGCCGGCGAGTGGCCTGGTTCCGCCTGAGCGGCGGCAAGCACCGGGGCGCCATCGGGCCGGTCGAGGGGGAGATCCTCGAGCGCACCGTCCGCCTGGCCATCGACGCCGGGGTGCCCGTCGTCGGCGAGATGGCCACCTCCGGCGCCGACGTCACCGAGGGGGTCGCATCGCTGGCCGCGTGGGGGCGGGTGGCCCGCGCCCTGGCCGACGCCTCGGGCACGGTGCCTGTGATCCTGTCGGTCACCGGGCCCTGCGTGGGCGGGCCGGCGCTCCTCCTCGGCCTGGCCGACCACGTGGTCATGACCGCCGACGCCTACGCCTACGTGAGCGGGCCCCTGGCCGCAGCCTCCTTCACCGGCGTCACCACCGACCACGCCGAGCTCGGCGGTTCCGACGTGCACGCCAGCCGCAGCGGGGTGGCCTCGCTGGTCGTGCTCGACGAGCTGGAGGCCGCGGCCGCGGTCGCCGACCTGCTCTCGTACCTGCCGCCGAACCACCTCGACCAGCCCCCGCCCTGGCCTACCGACGACCCCTTCGACCGGCCCTCCCGGGTGGCGGCGGCCGTGGTCCCCGAGCGGCCGACCGCCTCCTACGACGTGCGGACCGTCATCGGCGACGTGTGCGACGCCGACTCCTTCCTCGAGGTCCGCGCCGCCCTCGCCACCAACGTGGTCACCGGCTACGCCCGCCTGGGCGGTACTGCGGTCGGCGTGATCGCCAACCAGCCCAGGAGCCAGGCCGGCACCCTCGACATCGAGGCATCCAGCAAGGCGGCCCGCTTCGTCCAGTGCTGCGACGCCTTCGGCCTGCCCCTCCTCACCTTTGTCGACTGCGGCGGGTTCCGGCCCGGCCGCGACCTGGAGTGGCGGGGGATGATCCGCCACGGCGCCGAGCTGGTCCACGCCTACGCCAACGCCACCGTCCCCCGCCTCTGCGTGGTGCTGCGCAAGGCCTACGGCGGCGCCTACATCGCCATGGACTCCCGGGGCCTGGGCAACGACCTCTGCCTGGCCTGGCCCACGGCTGAGATCGCGGTCATGGGCGCGCCGGGCGCGGTCGCCGTCCTCCAACGCAAGAAGCTGGCCGCAGTGGCCGACCCCGCCGAGCGGGCCCAGCTGCAAGCCGAGCTGGAGGCCGACTACACCCGGCGCCTCTGCTCGCCGGCCGTCGCCGCCGAGCGCGGCTACGTCGACGACGTGATCGACCCGCACGACACCCGCCGCCTCCTCATCGCCGGCCTCGCCGCCCTGCGCACCAAGCGGGCCACGCCCACCTCCAGGGCCAAGCACTCGAACACGCCGCTCTGATGGGCCTCCTCGATGGCAAGAAGATCCTGGTGACAGGGGTCCTCAACGACGATTCGATCGCCTTCGGCGTGGCCCGCATCGCCCAGGAACAGGGCGCGGAGATCGTCCTCACCTCCTTCTCCCGGGCCATGAGCCTCACCCGACGGACGGCCCGCAAGCTGCCGTCGGAACCCGACGTCGTCGAGCTCGACGTCACCGACCCGTCCCACCTCGACGCCCTCACCGCCGACCTCACCCACCGGTGGGGCCGGCTCGACGGCGTGCTCCACGCGGTGGCCAACGCCCCGGCATCGGCCCTGGGCGGCAACTTCCTGCACACCGAGTGGGACGACGTCGCCCGCTCGATCCACACGTCGACCTTCTCGCTCAAGGCCCTCGCCGTGGCCGCCCTGCCGCTGATGCAGGAGGGTGGCGGCTCGATCGTGGGCCTCGACTTCGACGCCTCCCAGGCCTGGCCGGCCTACGACTGGATGGGCGTGGCCAAGGCGGGCCTCGAGGCGACGGCCCGCTACCTGGCCCGCGACCTCGGGCGCCACCGCATCCGGGTGAACCTGGTGTCGGCCGGCCCCATCCGCTCGGTGGCGGCCCGCAGCATCCCTGGCTTCGCCGAGATGGAGGGAGCGTGGGCCGGGCGGTCGCCGCTGGGCTGGGACACCCGGGACACCGAGCCGGTCGCCAAGGCGTGCATCGCCCTTCTATCGGACTGGTTCCCGGCCACCACCGGCGAGATCGTCCACGTGGACGGCGGGTTCCACGCCATGGCCGCGCCGATAGAGGTGCCGCCCCGGGCGGAGTAGGGCCGCGCCGGCCCCTCACGCGGCCGCCTCCGGCGGGGCGTGGGCGTGGCGGGGGTGGCGGGGATCGTCGGGCGGGACGAACGGTCGCGTGCCCTCGCCCTTGACCAAGGCCCAGTTGTCCATGGTCTTGAGGTCGTGGTGGTGGGAGCACAGCCGGTCGAGGAGGTCGAGCACGGTGAGGCGGCTGGCGGCCCAATCGACGCGGTGGTCGTTCTCCAGCCACGTGCCGGCCCCGCAGCCCTCGACGGCGCAGGTGGGATAGAGCCACTCCAGGGCCGTCTGCTGGGTGGCGGAGGGCCGCCGGCCCAGATGGGCCACGCCCAGGACCTGCTCGCCCCGGGTGACGACAGCGGCCAGGAAGGGGTCGCCGGTCTCGAGCAGCTCCTGCACGGCCGACACGGCTACCGGGCCGAAGCCGGCGATCTCGCATACCTCGCCCTCGACCGGCCGTCCCCGCAGGAGGGCCTCCAAGTCGATGCGCACGATGGTCTTGGCCCGACCCCGGGCGCTCGGCGCCCCGTGGCCCCGGGCCAGCTCGGCCAGGGCATCGGCCCCGTAGGCCTCCGATCCTTCGTTGCGCCCCTCGGCCCGGGCCGCCTTGAACAACCGGTCGCGGATGGGCTCGAGAGCGGCCATGACCACCGCCCCCACCTCCGGGTTGTCGCGCACGCGCAGGTTCCAGGCCCCCTCGGCGTCGGTGAAGGTACGCAGGGAGCGCTCGGCACGGATGCGCCTGCGGCGCTCCTCGGCGTCGGTGGCCGCCGCCTTGGTGCGCAGGCACTCCTCCCGCAGCTCGGCCAGCGAGGAGCGCCGGGCCTTGGCCAGCAGCCGGGCCTCGGACCCGGGATCGGCCGAGGCCGCGTCGGCCACCGCCGCCACCTGGGCGGCCGAGAGCTCGCCGGCCCGGGCTGCGGCCGCCAGCGCCGGCAGCCGCCCCAGCCGGCGGGCCGTGGCCAGAGCCTCGCCCGCCTGGCCGACCGATGACCCCGTGGCCCGGGCCAGGGCGTGGGCGGCCGAGCGCTCACCGGCGGCCTTCCAGGCCCCGCCCTCGGCCACCCGGGCCACGGCCAGGACCTTGACCGTGGCCGCCATCGCCTCGATGGCCGCCGCCCTCCGCAGCGCCACCCCAGCGTCCTCGGCCGAGAGCACCGAGGCGTCGAAGGACGCGGCCAGCCGCCGCATCCCCTCCTCCAGCTCCGCCAACCGCTCGCACACGGCCGCCTCCGCCATCGGAGGGCCTGACCGGGGAGAGGGCTACCCCTCTCGAATGTATGTTCGATACTACACGAAGGGACCGGCGGGCGCAAGCACCTTCGGGCATACCCGGCGGGATTCCATTGGGTCGGCAGGGGGGCGACACGCCATCCAATAGTGGCGACCGGCGCCGTCCTCCGCTCGCCGATTCCCGCGGTCCGTTGACAGCGCGAACGGACGGTGGCCGTTTGACACGCACGCTCACCTTCTGTCCGGCCGTGGTTGCTTCGCGAGAGCCCGAGAGAGCGTTCTTCCCGTCAGCGCGTCGGGTGCTCGTCGGGGCTCGACTCGATCCGATGGAATGCGTTGAGGCAGGCCGCGCACGCGTGTCCGGAGAGGCGGGGGCGCTTCGGCCCGCCACCGCCGTCCGCCCCGCCCCGCAGCCCCCTACTCCACGGCTTGGCGGGCCAGGAAGTCGTAGACCTCGCTCAGGTCCACGCCCGGAAACGGCCCGGCGGGGATGGTGGCCAGGGCGTGGGCGTCGGCCCGGGCCAGGGGCCAGGCCTGCCCGCCCCACCTGGCGGCGACCGACGCCGGTGGCCAGCGGCAGCACTCGCCGTCCGGGCAGCGCGACACCGCCCGTGTCCGCGTCTCGTGGCCCCGGAACCAGCGGGCGTCCTCGGCCCGGGCGCCGATGGTGATGGCCTCGTGGCGGTCCACGTCGATCTGGGTGCCGCACCAGAACTCGCCGGCCGGAGTCTCGGTGTACTGGGCGTGGTCGGCGAACTTGTCCTGCGACGTGAACGCCTGCCTGGTGCCCCAGTGCCGGCAGGCGCGCTGGCCCTCGATCACCCCGTCGGCGTCGGTCGGAAATCCGACGGCGTCGTTCTCGTAGGCCTTCCAGATGACGCCGTCGTCGTCGGCCCGCAGGAAGTGGACCCGCAGGTCGAAGTGGTGGGTGACCAGGTTCGTCAGCCGGTGGGCGGCCATCTCGTAGGAGACGTAGAACACCTCCTTGAGGTCCTCGACCGAGATGTCGTGCTGGGCGCGGGCCCGGGAGAGCAGCTCGACCGCCGGCCGCTCCGGCGCGAGCACCGCCCCCGCGAAGTAGTTGGCCTCCACCTGCTGGCGCAGCAGGTCGGGGAAGTCCAGCGGATCCCGGTGCTCCAGGGCGAAGTGGCCCAGCGTCTGCAGGATCACCGACCGGGCCGCCCGGGTCGGGAGCGCGTTGCGCTGGTGGATGAAGATGCGCCGGTTGGCCAGGTCGGTGACCGACTTCACCGACACCGGCAGGTCCTGGACCCGCAGCAGGCTGAAGCCGAAGTGGGCGACCAGATCGCTGAGCGTCCGCTCGGCCACCGCCCCCATGCCGTCGTAGCCCACGGCGGCGAGCGCCTCGGAGGCGAGGACCTCGATGTCGGCGAAGTAGTTGTCGCGGGAGCGCATGTCGGCCCGGAGGTCGACGTTGGCCCGCCGGGCCGCCTCGGGGGAGGCCGGCTGGGCCTGCGACCGCTGCTTCAACGCCTCGAACAGGGTGACGATGTGGTCGAGGGCGTCGTCGGGGACGGCCGCCGCCGGCTTCAGCAGGGGCAGGCGCAGCTCCCGGTAGAGCGGGTCGTCCTGGGCCCGCTGCAGCGCCATGCTGAGCCGGGCCCGCCGGCTGGGCGGCTCGGCGGCCAGCAGGTCGGCGGCGCTCACGTCCAGCGCGCCGGCCAGGGCCTCGATCAACGACAGCTTGGCCTCCCGCCGGCCGTTCTCGATCAGCGACAGGTAGGAGGCGGCCTTGCCCACCTTCTCGCCGAGGGCGTCGAGGGTCAGCCCCCGCTCACGCCGGAGGTGGCGCAGCCGCTCGCCGAACAGCAGGGAGTCGTGCTGCGCCACCGACGTCACGGATGCCACGGAAACTTCTCCCTCCTCTTACCGATCCGGCAAAGTATCGCAGATCTTCTCGTGTAAATACCGTTGTGCTGACCGCCTTGTTAACAAATACTTCTCGACCAACAGGGAGGACCACGTTGGATTACGGGATCGAGATCACCGAGGCGGCGGTCGACCACGAGGTGCTCACGCCGGCCGCCCTGGCCTTCGTCGCCCGGCTGCACCGCATCTTCGACACCGAGCGCCGGGCCCGCCTGGCCGACCGGCACGAGCGGCAGCTCCGCCTCGACGCCGGCGAGCGCCCCGACTTCCTCGCCGCCACCCGGGCGGTCCGGGAGGCCCGGTGGAAGGTGGCGCCGGTCCCCAAGGACCTGCTCGACCGCAGGGTGGAGATCACCGGCCCGGCCGACCGCAAGATGATGATCAACGCCTGCAACTCGGGGGCGCTGGTCTTCATGGTCGACTTCGAGGACTCGATGTCGCCCACGTGGGCCAACGTGGTCCGCGGCCAGCGCAACCTCATGGACGCCGTCCGGGGCACCATCGCCTTCGACGCGCCCGACGGTCGCCGCTACGAGCTGTGCGACGAGCCGGCCACCCTCATGGTCCGGCCCCGCGGCTGGCACCTGGTCGAGCGCCACGTCCTCGTCGACGGCGAGCCGGTGTCGGCCAGCCTGTTCGACTTCGGCCTGGCCTTCTTCCACAACGCCCGCGAGCTCCTCGACCGGGGCTCGGGCCCCTACTTCTACCTGCCCAAGCTGGAGAGCCGGCTGGAGGCCCGCCTCTGGAACGACGTGTTCTGCGCGGCCCAGGAGGAGCTGGGCCTGGCGCCCGGCACCATCAAGGCCACCGTCCTCCTGGAGACGGTCCTCGCCGCCTTCGAGATGGACGAGATCCTCTACGAGCTGCGCGAGCACTCGGCCGGCCTGAACGCCGGGCGGTGGGACTACATCTTCAGCGTCATCAAGAAGTTCCGGGCCCAGCCCGACTTCGTCCTGCCGGACCGCAGCCAGGTGACGATGACCGTGCCGTTCATGCGGGCCTACACCGAGCTGCTGGTCAAGACCTGCCACCGGCGGGGCGCCCACGCCATGGGGGGCATGGCCGCCTTCATCCCGAACCGCCGCGACCCTGCGGTCACCGAGGCCGCCCTGGCCAAGGTGCGGGAGGACAAGCTGCGGGAGGCGCGCGACGGCTTCGACGGCACGTGGGTGGCCCATCCCGACCTCGTCCCCGTGGCCATGGAGATCTTCGACGCCGCCCTCGGCGAGAGCCCGAACCAGCTCCGCCGCCTCCGCGACGACGTGTCCGTCACTGCCGCCGACCTCCTGTCGACGCGCTGCCTGGGCGCGGGGGTGACCATGCGGGGCCTGCGGGCCAACGTCAGCGTCGGCATCCGGTACCTCGCCTCGTGGCTGCGGGGGACGGGCGCGGCGGCCATCGCCAACCTCATGGAGGACGCGGCCACGGCCGAGATCACCCGGGCCCAGCTGTGGCAGTGGCGCTACCACGGCGTCGAGCTGGACCACGGTGGCATCGTCACCCGCGGCCTCCTCGCCGACGTCATCGGCGACGAGCTGCGGGTCCTGCGGTCCACCGTGGGCGCCGAGCAGTTCGACCGCGACCGCTTCCCCCAGGCGGCCCGGCTCTTCGAGTACGTGGTGCTCGACGACGCCTTAACCGAGTTCCTGACCATCCCGGCGTACGAGACCCTGGCGTGAGAGCGAGAGGAGCAGCAGTGCCTGACAGTGGCGAGGCGGTACGGCAGAGCGCACGGGTGCTGGACGCCCACTGGGCCTACCACCCGAGGTGGCAGGGGACACGGCGGGACTACTCGGCGCTCGACGTCGTCCGCCTGCGGGGCTCGCTGCGCACCGAGCACACCCTCGCGCGGGTGGGCGCCGAGCGCCTGTGGCGCCTGCTCCACGAGCGCGACTACGTCCACGCCCTGGGGGCGATGACCGGCGGCCAGGCGGTGCAGATGGTGCGGTCCGGGCTGGAGGCCATCTACGTCAGCGGCTGGCAGGTCGCGGCCGACGCCAACCTGGGCGAGCACGTCTACCCGGACCAGAGCCTCTACCCGGCCAACAGCGTCCCCGCCCTGGTGCGGCGGATCAACAACGCCCTCATGCGGGCCGACCAGATCCAGTGGGCCGAGGGCCACGTCGACCGGCACTGGATGGCGCCGATCGTCGCCGACGCCGAGGCCGGCTTCGGCGGGCCGCTCAACGCCTACGAGCTGATGCGGTCGATGATCGAGGCCGGGGCGGCCGGCGTGCACTTCGAGGACCAGCTGGCCTCGGAGAAGAAGTGCGGCCACATGGGCGGCAAGGTCCTCATCCCGACCGCCCAGCACGTCCGCACCCTGATCTCGGCCCGGCTGGCGGCCGACGTGGCCGCGGTGCCCACGGTCCTGGTGGCCCGCACCGACGCTCTGGGGGCGGCCCTCGTGACCAGCGACGTCGACCCCCGCGACCGGCCCTTCCTCACCGGCGAGCGGACCCCTGAGGGCTACTTCCGCACCCGGCCCTGCCTGGAGTCGGCCATCGCCCGGGGCAAGGCCTACGCCCCCTACGCCGACGTGCTGTGGTGCGAGACGTCGCATCCCGACCTCGACGAGGCCCGCCGCTTCGCCGAGGCCGTCCTCGACTCCTCGCCGGACACGGTGCTCGCCTACAACTGCTCCCCGTCGTTCAACTGGAAGCGCCACCTCGACGACGCCACCATCGCCCGCTTCCAGAAGGAGCTGGGGGCCATGGGGTACCGGTTCCAGTTCATCACCCTGGCCGGGTTCCACGCCCTCAACGCCGGCATGTTCGAACTGGCGACCCAGTACGCCCAGGACGACATGACCGCCTACGTGGCCCTGCAGGAGCGGGAGTTCGCCCTCGAGGCCGAGGGCTACACGGCCACCCGCCACCAGCGGGAGGTGGGCGCCGGCTACTTCGACGAGGTGGCCAAGGTCATCTCCGGCGGCCAGGCCGCCACCCTCGCCCTGGAGGGCTCCACAGAGGAGGAGCAGTTCGTGGCCGGCTGATGCGAACTGGTGGGGCCTACTTCCTCGGCTCGTCGTAGGTATAGAAGCCGCGGCCGGTCTTGCGGCCGAGCAGGCCGGCCTCCACCATGCGCGCCAGGAGGGGCGGCGGGGCGTACAGGCCCTCGCGGAACTCCTCGTAGAGCGACTCGGCGGCGGCCAGGGTGGTGTCGAGGCCGATGAAGTCGGTCAGGGCCAGCGGGCCCATGGGGTGGTTGCAGCCCAGCACCATGCCGGTGTCGATGTCGTCGGCGGTGGCGAAGCCGCTCTCGAGCATGCGGATGGCCGACACCAGGTAGGGGATGAGCAGGGCGTTGACGATGAACCCGGCCCGGTCCTTCGACCGGATCACCCGCTTGCCGAGCTGTCCCTCGGCGAAAGCCTGGGTGGCCGTGACCGTCTCCTCGCTGCTCAGCAGGGAGGAGACCAGCTCGACGAGCTGGAGGACCGGCACCGGGCTGAAGAAGTGCAGGCCCACGACCTGCTCGGGCCGGCCGGTGGCCATGGCCAGCTTCATGATCGGGATGGCGGAGGTGTTCGAGGCCAGGATGGCGTCGTCGTTCACCACCTTGTCAAGCACGCCGAAGACGTCCAGCTTCAGCGCCTCGGACTCGGGTACGGCCTCCATCACCACCTGGCGGTCGGCCATCTCGCCTAGGTCGGTGGTGAAGCGCAGGCGCGACAGGGCCGCGTGGGCGTCCTCCAGGGACAGCTTGCCCCGCTTGACCGCCCGGCCGAGCGACGTCTCGATCCGGGCCCGGCCGGCGGCCAGCGCCTCGTCGTCGATCTCGCGGACGACGACGTCGAGCCCGGCCCTGGCGGACACCTCGGCGATGCCCGAGCCCATCAGCCCGCAGCCGACCACGCCCACGCGCTCGACGGCCCTCACCCGGCTCGCCGCCCGAGCTCGTGCACCCGCACGGTGTGGGTGCTCCCGACCTGGCCCGGGTGCCCGGCCACGATCACGACCCTGTCGCCGTGCCGCGCCCGGCCCAGGCCGACCAGCGTGTCCTCCACCAGCGACACCGCCCCGTCGGCGTCGGTGGCCACCGGCTCGACAAAGGTCTCGATGCCCCAGGCCAGGGCCAGCTGGCTGCGCACCTCGGGGACCGGCGTGAACGCCATGACCGGGGTGGCGGAGCGGTGGCTGGCGATGCGGTGGGCGGTCCGGCCGGTCTGGGTGAACACGGCGACGGCCTTGGCGCCGACCACCCGGCTGACCACCGAGGCGGCGGCGGCGATGGCCTCCTGGGACGACGCCGGCTCCCCCGTCAACGGCGGGATGCGGTGCAGGGCCTGATCCTCGGCCGCGGCGGCCACGCGCGACATCGTCGACACCGACTCCACGCTGTGCTCGCCCACGCTGGTCTCGCCGGCGAGCATGAGGGCGTCGGCCCCGTCGAGCACGGCGTTGGCCACGTCGGATGCCTCCGCACGGGTCGGGCGGGCGTGGTGGATCATGGACTCCAGGAGCTGGGTGGCGATGATCACCGGCTTCCCCCGCTCCCGGGCCAGCTGCACGACTCGCTTCTGCACCATCGGCACCTGCTCGAGCGACACCTCGATGCCCAGGTCGCCACGGGCCACCATGACGCCGTCGAAGGCGTCGACGATGGCCTCGAGGTCGTCGACGGCCTCCGGCTTCTCGATCTTGCCGATGACCGGAACGGTCCGGCCCTCGGCGACCATGGCGTGGCGCACCACCGCGGCGTCGGCGGCCTCCCGCACGAACGACAGCGCCACCATGTCGACCCCCAGGTGAAGGGCGAAGCGGAGGTCGTCGACGTCCTTGACCGTGAGCGCGGGCACGCCCATCCGGGTGCCCGGCAGGTTCACCCCCTTGTTGTCGGACAGCGGCCCGCCGTCGATCACCTGGCAGTTGATCGAGCGGCCGTCGGAGGAGATGGCGCACAGCTTGACCATGCCGTCGTCGATGAGCAAGGTGTCGCCCGGGGCCATCTCCCGGGCCAGGGCCTCGTAGCTCACCGAGGCCTGCTCGCTGGTGCCCTGGCCGGGCTCGGTCGTCACGGTGAACGTGGAGCCGGGCGTGAGCACGGCCGCCCCGCCCTCGAAGCGGCCGAGGCGGATCTTCGGGCCCTGGAGGTCGGCCATGACGCCGACCGCCCGGCCGGTCTCGTCGGACGCGCGGCGGACGGCGGCGTACAGCGACGCGTGCTCGTCGTGGCTTCCGTGGGAGAAGTTCAGGCGGGCCACGTCCATCCCCGCCTCGACGAGGGCCCGCACCCGCTTCGGGGAGCTGGTGGCCGGGCCGAGGGTGCACACGATCTTCGTCCGCCGGCCCCCGCCGCGCTCGGGCGGTGGCGTCACCTCGTGCTCCGTTCTCGGCGCGTAGCCGGTCGTCATACCTTCCATGGTTCCACTGCCTCCGGATCGACGTCGTAGCGGCCCATGGCGTCGTCGACCTCGTCCGGCTTGGCGTCGCCCAGCTGCGCCAGCGCAGCCAGGACGGTGACGACCAGGTGGGCGGCGTCGGTCTCGAAGTGGCGGCGCAGGGCGGCCCGGGAGTCCGAGCGGCCGTAGCCGTCGGTGCCCAGGGTGGTGAGGTGGCCGGGTATCCAGCGGGACACCTGGTCGGGGACTGCCTTCATGAAGTCGGTGACGGCCACGAACGGCGCCTCGGAATCAGCCAGGACCTCGGCGACGTAGGGCCTCCGAGCCAAGTTCGACGGGTGGAGGCGGTTCCATCGCACGGCGGCCAGCGCGTCCTCCCGGAGGGCCTTGTACGAGGTCACGCTCCAGAGCTCGGCGGCCACGTCGTGGTGCTCGGCCAGGTGCTGCTGGGCCTCGCGTGCCGCGGCCTGAGCCGTCCCGCTGAACAGGATCGTCGCCCGCCGCGCCGGCCCCCGGGGCGCAGGGGCGAACCGGTAGATGCCCTTGAGGATTCCCTCCTCCACGCTGCCCCACGCCTCGGACCCCTCGGGCATCGGCGGCATGGGGTAGTTCTCGTTGTACAGGGTCAGGTAGTAGAAGAGGTCCTCCGGCTCGTCGCCGTACATCCGGTCGATGCCGTTGCGGATGATCGTCGCCACCTCGTAGGCGAAGGCCGGGTCGTAGGCGGCCAGGTTGGGGACGGTCGACGCCAGCAGCAGGCTGTGGCCGTCCTGGTGCTGGAGCCCCTCGCCGTTCAATGTGGTCCGGCCGGCGGTCGCGCCGAGGAGGAACCCCCGGCCCCGCAGGTCGCCCACGGCCCACATCAGGTCGCCCACCCGCTGGAAGCCGAACATCGAGTAGAAGACGTAGAACGGGATGGTGGCCTCGCCCCAGGTGGCGTAGGAGGTGCTCGCCGCCGCGAACGAAGCCATCGACCCCGACTCGGTGATCCCCTCCTCGAGGATCTGGCCGTCGACGCTCTCCCGGTAGGCCAGCTTCATGGCCCCGTCGACCGGTTCGTAGCGCTGGCCCAGCGGGTTGTAGATCTTCACCTCGCCGAACAGGGCGTCGAGGCCGAAGGTCCGGCCCTCGTCGGGGATGATCGGCACGACCCGCCGGCCGACGGTCTCGTCGCGCAGGAGCGACTTGAGCAGGCCGGCGAAGGCCATCGTCGTCGACACCGCCCGGTTCCCGGAGCCGCCGAGCAGGTCGTCGAAGACCGCCGGCGCGGGAAGGCCGGTGGGCCTGGCCCGCAGCACCCGGTGGGGGAGCGACCCACCCTGGGCCTTGCGCCGGGCGTGGAGGTAGGTGTGCTCCGGCGTTCCCTCGGCCGGGCGGCAGTACGGCGGCAACGCGGCCTCGAGGGCCTCGTCGCTGATCACGTCGCCCAGGCCGAGCCGGTCGCGCAGGGCCACGAGCTGGGGCCGGGGGAGCTTCTTCATCTGGTGGGCCGCGTTGCGCGACTCGATCTCGGTCCCCAGCGCCGCGCCCTTCACCGACTTGGCCAGAACGACACTGGGGGCGCCCCGGTGGCTGGTGGCGGCCGCGTAGGCGGCGTACACCTTGCGGGGATCGTGGCCGCCGCGGGGCAGCACGAAGATCGGGTCGTCGTCGGGGAGGCCCGCCACCATGGCGGCCAGCCGGGGATGGGCGCCGAAGAAGTGCTCGCGCACGTAGGCCGGGCCCTCCACCGAGTACTTCTGGAACTCGCCGTCGACGGTGCTGTTCAGCCGGTCGAGCAGCACGCCGTCGTCGTCGGCGGCCAGGAGGTCGTCCCAGCGGGAGCCCCAGACCACCTTGACCGTGTTCCAGCCGGCGCCGCGGAACACCCCCTCCAGCTCCTGGACGATCTTGCCGTTGCCCCGGACCGGGCCGTCGAGGCGCTGCAGGTTGCAGTTGACCACGAACACGAGGTTGTCGAGCCCCTCCCGCGCCGCGATGGCCAGGGCGCCGAGCGTCTCGGGCTCGTCGCACTCGCCGTCGCCGATGAAGCACCACACCCGGGAGCCGCTGGTGTCGACGAGCCCCCGGTTGTGCAGGTACCGGTTGAACCGGGCCTGGTAGATGGCGCAGATGGGGCCGAGGCCCATCGACACAGTGGGGAACTCCCAGAAGTCCGGCATGAGGCGGGGGTGGGGGTAGCTCGACAGCCCGGGCTCGCCGATCTCCCGCCGGAAGCGGTCGACCTGCTCCTCGCCCAGGCGGCCCTCCAGGAAGGCCCGGGCGTAGATGCCCGGCGTGGCGTGGCCCTGGAAGAACACCTGGTCGCCGGCCCAGCCGTCGTCCTTGCCGCGGAAGAAGTGGTTGAAGCCCACTTCGTAGAGGGTGGCGGAGGAGGCCGGGGTGGCCATGTGGCCGCCGATCCCCTCGGACCGGGCGTTGGCCCGGGTGACCATGACCGCCGCGTTCCAGCGGACGAAGGCCTCGATGCGGCGCTCGATGTCCAGCTCGCCGGGGTAGGGCGGCTCGTCCCCCGGCGGGATGGTGTTGAGGTACGGCGTGCCGGTGGTCGTGCGGAACCCCACGTCGCGCTCGGCCGCCCGGCCCAGCAGGCGGGCCAGCATCAGGCGGGCCGCGCCGGGGCCCCTGCTGTCGACCAGGTCGTCGAGGGAGTCGAGCCACTCGCCGGTCAGCCCGGCGTCGGCGTCGGGCAGCTGGCGGGCGAACCCGCCGTCCAGCATGTCGGTCATACGACGCGCACGAGCGCGGCCTCGCCCTGCCCGCCGCCGCCGCACAGCGCGGCGGCGCCGAGGCCGCCGCCCCGGCGGCGCAGCTCGGCGGCCAGGGTGATGACCAGCCGGGCCCCCGACATGCCGATGGGGTGCCCGAGGGCGATGGCGCCGCCGTTCACGTTGACGATGTCGTCGCCGATTCCGAGGTCGTCCATGGCGGCGGCGGAGACGGCCGCGAAGGCCTCGTTGATCTCGAACAGGTCGACGTCGGTCACCTTGCGCCCGTAGCGCTCGAGCGCCCGCTTGATGGCGCGCGACGGCTGGGTGAGCAGCGACGGGTCGGGGCCGGCCACCATGCCGAAGCCGGCCAGCTCGGCCAGGGGCGTGAGGCCCAGCGCCTCGGCCTTGACCGGGCTCACGACCACCACGGCCGCCGCCCCGTCGGAGATCTGCGAGGCGTTGCCCGCGGTGATGGTTCCGTCGCCAGCGAACGCCGCCCGCAGCCGGGTCAGGCTCTCGATGGTCGTGTCGGAACGGACGCCCTCGTCGGTCTCCACGATGACTGGGTCGCCCTTCCTGGCCGGGACCGTCACCGCGGTGATCTCCTCGGCCAGGCGGCCCTCCTTGCCGGCGACGCACGCCCGCTCGTGGCTGCGGGCCGCGATCTCGTCCTGGCGCTGGCGGGAGATCGACGCCGCCTTGGCGTAGCTCTCCGTGCCGGCGCCCATGTGGACCTCGTCGAAGGAGCACCACAGGCCGTCGTTGATCATGGAGTCGACCACCTTGGCGTCGCCCAGGCGGTAGCCGGCCCGGGCGCCGGGCAGCAGGTGGGGCGCCTGGGTCATCGACTCCATGCCGCCGGCCACCACCACGTCGGCCTCGCCGGTGGAGATGAGCTGGTCGGCCAGGTGGATGGCGTGGATGCCGGAGAGGCACACCTTGTTGACGGTGACGGCGGGCACCTCCATCGGGATGCCGCCCTTGACCGCGGCCTGGCGGGCCGGGTTCTGGCCTTGCCCGGCGCCGAGCACGTGGCCCATGACGACGTGGTCGACCTCGGAGGGCGCGATGCCGGCCCGCTCCAGGGCGGCGGCGATGGCCAGGCCGCCGAGCGCGGCGGCCGGGAACGAGCCCAGCGCCCCCGACAGCTTGCCGATGGGGGTGCGGGCGGAGGAGACGAGAAGGGATCCAGGCATTGTCGAAGTCCTTTCCCTCAGCGGGTCGGGTAGGAGAAGAAGCCCTGGCCGGTCTTGCGACCCAGCCGCTTGGCCGTGACCATCCGCTTGAGCAGCGGGGCCGGGGCGTGGCAGGGGTCGCCGCTCTCGGTGGCGAGGGTCTCCAGGATGGCGAGGCTGGTGTCGAGGCCGACGAGGTCGAGCAGCTCGAAGGGGCCCATGGGGAAGCCGCAGCCGCCCCGCATGGCCTTGTCGATGTCCTCCTTGGTGGCGATGGCGGCCTCGAGCATCTTCACCGCGCTGTTCAGGTACGGGAAGAGCAGGGCGTTGACGATGAAGCCGGCGTGGTCCTTGGCTGTCACCGCCTCCTTGCCGCATGCCGCGGCGAAGCGGCGGATGGCCTCGACCGTCTCCGGGGCGGTGGCCAGCGTGGGGACGACCTCGACCAACGGCATGCGGGGCGCCGGGTTGAAGAAGTGCAGGCCCACGACGCGATCGGGGCGCTCGGTGATCATGGCGATGTCGATGATCGGCAGGGTGGAGGTGTTCGTGGCCAGGATCGCCTTCTCGCCGCACACCCTGTCGAGCTCGGCGAACAGCTGGCGCTTCACCTCGAGGTCCTCCACGACCGACTCGACGACGACGCCGCACAGCTCGAAGTCCTCGAGGTGGGTAGTGGTGCGGACTCGCGACAGCACCTCGTCGCGATCCTCGGCGGACAGCTTCCCCTTCTCGACCTGACCGCTGAGCGACTTGGTCAGGGTGGCGACGGCCTTGTCGGCGCTGGCCTGCGATCGGCCCCGGACGATCACGTCGAAGCCGGCCTTGGCCGCCACTTCGGCGATACCCGCCCCCATCATCCCCGTTCCCGCGATTCCTACCGACTTGATATCGAGCATTGCCGTCGCTCCTCTGCTTGACATGGTCATGTCCGTACGTAGGTGCCGGGGGCATCGGCCAGCACCGGGTGGTTGGTTCCGCCGATCCGGAACGGTGGGCGCCGCTTGCCGGCGTGCGCCTTGATCCAGGTGGCCCAGTCCTCCCACCAGGATCCGGGGTGCTCCCGGGCGCCGGCTCGCCAGGCGTGGGGGTCGGGGCCGACGTCGTCGTTGGTCCAGTACTTCCGCTTGGGCCCGGGCGGGTTCACGATGCCGGCGATGTGGCCCGACGACGTGAGCACGAACCGCACCGGCCCGCCGAGGAGGCCCGTGGTCGCGTACGACGAGAGCCACGGCGTGATGTGGTCGCCCTCGGCGGCCAGCACGTAGCTGTCGCAGGTGACGGCGCGGGGGCGCACGGGGCGCCCGGCCAGGGTCAGCGTCCCCCGGGCCAGCCGGTTCTCGAGGTAGCAGGCCCGGAGGTACGTCGAGTGGGTCGCCTCCGGCACGTTGGTGGAGTCCGCGTTCCAGGCCAGGATGTCGAACGCCGGCGGCGGCTCACCCATCAGCCAGTTCGCGCTCACGTAGTTCCAGATGAGGTCGTTGGCCCGGAGGGAGTCGAAGGTGGTGGCCAGGTCGCGACCGTCGAGGTAGCCGGCCTCCGCCATGCGGTCCTCGACCCGGGCGACGGACTCCGGGTCGGTGAAGTTGGCCAGGGCACCGGGCTGGCTGAAGTCGACGAGCGTGTTGAGCAGGGTCATGGAGTTGATCCGGTCGTCGCCCAGCTCGGCCAGGAAGCCGCCGAGCATGACGGCGAGGGTGCCGCCCACGCACAGACCGGCCACGTTCACCCTGGACGCCCCGGTGATCTCGCACACCGTGTCGAGCGCGGTGCGCAGCCCGAGGAGCATGTAGTCCTCCAGGTCGACGTCACGCATCGAGGCGTCCGCGTTCCTGTAGCTGATGGCGAAGGTGGCGTGGCCGTGGTCGAGGGCCCACTCGACGAAGCTCTTCCCCGGAGCGAGGTCCATGATGTAGTAGCGGTTGATCCACGGCGGGCTGAGCAGCAGCGGGATCTCGTGGACGGTCTTGGTCCTGGGCTCGTACTGGATCAGCTCCATGAGGTCGTTGCGGAACACGACCTTGCCGGGCGTAGCCGCCAGGTCGCGGCCGACCTCGAACGCCTCGCCGGCGACTTGGGCCGGGCGGCCGCCGTGCTCGGCCAGGTCGTCGAGCAGGTGGCCCAGGCCCGCCACCACGCTGGCGCCGCCGGTCTCGACCGCCTTGCGGAGGGCTGCGGGGTTGGTGGGCAGGAAGTTGGTGGGGGCGAGCGCGTCGACCAGCTGGCCCACGGCGAACCGGGCCTTCTCGTCGGCGGCGAGCGCCTTCATCGTCTCGGCCCAGGCCAGGTAGCTCTGCCGTTGCCAGAGGAACCACGGGTGGCGGTCCCAGGCCGGGTCGGAGAAGCGTCGGTCGTCCTTGGCCGGCGCCGGCTCGGGCTCACCGTCCCAGCCCATGGCCCGGGCCGCGGCCGCCGCGGCGGCGGCGCTCAGCCCGGCGCTCAGCGACCAGGCCGCGGCGACCGCGGTCTCGGGATCGGTGGCCACCTCGGCGGCCAGGCCGGCGAGGGCCGGACCGAGGCCGGCGGGGTCGGCGTCGGTCACGCCGGGGCTCCCGAGCCGCTTCCCGGCAGCGACGTGTAGTAGCGGTACACGATGTCGGCCACGCAGCCCGGCTTCGCCTGGCCCTCCACCTCGTAGACCAGCCGGTAGGTGGCCTGGACCCCGCCGGGGACGTCCTCGACCGCCGGCAGCTCGATGGTGGCCCGAACGCGGGAGCCCACCGGCACCGGCGACGGGTACCGCACGCGGTTGGACCCGTAGTTCAGGACGACGTCGGCCCCCTTGATCGTGACCACCTCGTCCAGGAAGATCGTGGACAGGGCGAGGGTGAAGTAGCCGTGGGCGATGGTCGTGCCGAACGGCCCCGTCGCGGCCCGCACGGGGTCGACGTGGATCCACTGGTCGTCGCCGGTCAAGGTTGCGAAGGTGTCGACGTCGGACTGGGTGACGGCGCGCCAGCCGGTCTGGCCCAGCGTTTCGCCGGCGTGGGCCGCGAGCTCCCTCACGTCCCAGACGTTCTGGGTCACGGTGTCTCACCGGACATGTTGTCCCCCTCGGGATGTGGCACGGTTCGGGGTCGCGGGCCTTCGGTGCGGGCTCTTCGACGGCATACGCTGCTCGCCGCCGGTAACGACCTGGGTTGCCTCCGTGGAAAGGTCCAGTGGAGAAGGATTTTACCTCCACCGCCTGGGATGTCGCTGCGCGCGGACACGCCCATCCACGGGGCCTGGTTGCGTTGACTCATGCCCCGGGCGGGCACCGGGGAAACCTTCGCAGGACATTGGGGTTTCGATCGAGCGAGTGCGTGGTATAGTTAACACAAGCGATCGAAAGGGGAGTTCCCATGGCTACTGCACTTGCAACCACCAGGGAGATCCAGAACAAGGTCTTCGCCGGCATCGAGACCAGCCAGCAGGCGGTCGTCGACTTCGTCCGCAGCTGGGCCGAGTCGCTCGAGACCACCTTCGCCAAGCTGCCGGAGCTGGCCACGGCCGAGCCGGCCCGGCCCAGCGAGCTGCTGGAGAGCACGTTCAGCTTCACCGAGCGGGTCTTCAACAGCAACCGGGAGTTCGCCACCAGGGTGTTCGAGGCCATGGTGCCCGCCACCCGGGCGGCCACCGCCGGCACCCGCTCGGCGACGGCCCAGGCCAACCAGGCCACCCAGGCCAACCAGGCGGGCCAGCCCAGCAGGGCCGCCTCACCGAAGCCCTGATCCTGCACTGAGACCGCACGGGAAGGCGTGCAAGCACCTTCCCGTGCGGTAAGAGTGGTTGGGTGAGCGATCCGTCACCGCCGCCTGGCGCCGAGGTCCCGTGGGAGCCGCACCTCGCCGCCTTCGGGGAGTTCCTGCGCACCCAGCGCCGCTTGGCGAACATGTCGCTGCGCGACATGGCCGAGCGGACAAAGGTGTCCAACGCCTATCTCAGCCAGATCGAGCGCGGCATGCACGCGCCGTCGATGCGCGTCCTGCGCTCGATCGCCCGGGCGCTCGACCTGTCGGCCGAGGCCATGCTGGCCCAGGCCGGCCTGCTCGACGACAGTCTCGACACCGACGGCGGGGCACGCCAGCCCCCGAGCACCGAGGCCGCCATCCGAGGCGACCCGAGGCTGACCGAGGACCAGAAGGAGGCCTTGCTCTCTGTCTACCGCAGCTATGTCGCCGTCAACCGGGGCTGAGGGCCACGAGCCCACGCCCGAGGAGGTCGGCCTCCTCGCCACCGAGGCGCTGGGGCCGGAGGCCCAGGCCCTCGCCGAGTTCGACACCGCCGGCTTCGCCCGGGCGCTCGGCACCGTCACCGCCGCCCTCGCCCAGCGCCCGCTGCAGGTCCTCGAGTGCACGACTCGCTACGGGGCGACGCTTGCCGCCGGCGGGTGGTCGACCCTGGCCCGCTCCTTCGGCTTCCCGGTGGCCGGCCCCATGCGGCCCGACGGCCGGGACCACCGGTTCCAGGACGCCAGCTGGCAGCACCACCCGCTGTTCTACGGGATGCAGCAGTGGTACCTGGCCTGGAGCCGCTGGCTCCACGACCTGATCGACGCCGCGGGCGTGGAACCCGCGGTGGCCGAGAAGGCCCACGCAGCCACCGAGTTCCTCGTCGACGCCCTCTCGCCCACCAACTTCCTTTGGAGCAACCCGGCCGCCCTTCGCCGGGCCGTCGACACCCGCGGCCTGTCCGTGCTGGCCGGCCTGCGCAACTTCTTCCACGACCTGGCCTACAACGGCGGCAAGCCGAGCCAGGTCGACACCTCGGCGTTCCGGCTGGGGGAGAACCTGGCGGCCACGCCGGGCCAGGTCGTCTTCCGCAACGACCTCATGGAGCTGATCCAGTACTCGCCGCAGACGGAGACGACCTTCGAGGTGCCGCTCCTGCTGAGCCCGCCGTGGATCAACAAGTACTACATCATGGACCTGGCGCCCGGCCGCAGCTTCGTGGAGTGGGCGGTCTCCCAAGGCCACACCGTCTTCGCCATCAGCTACCGGAACCCCGACGAGTCCATGCGCAACGTGGCCCTCGACGACTACCTGCTGAGCGGGCCGTACCAGGCCCTCGACGTCATCGCCGAGATCACGGGCACCGACCAGGTGAACATCGTCGGCCTCTGCCTGGGCGGCACCCTCACCGTGATGCTGATCGCCCACCTGGCCGCCAACGGCGGGCATCCGGTTCGGTCGGCGACCCTGCTCAACACCATGGTGGACTTCACCGATCCAGGTCCCATGGGGCACTTCCTCGACTCGGCGTCGGTCGAGCGCCTCGACCGCCGCATGCAGCGCCGGGGCTACCTGGAGGCCTCGGAGATGGCCGGGATGTTCGACTTCCTGCGGGCCCGGGACCTCATCTGGAACTACGTGTCGAGCGGCTGGCTGATGGGCGAGAAGCCCCCGGCGTTCGACATCCTGGCCTGGAACGCGGACGGCACCCGCATGCCGGCCGACATGCACTCGTTCTACCTGCGGTGCTGCTACGTCGAGAACCAGCTGGCCCAGGACCAGATGACCCTTGCCGGCACCGAGCTGCACCTCAAGAAGGTGGAGGCCGACGCCTACATCCTGGCCGCCAAGGAGGACCACATCGCCCCCTGGAAGTCGTCCTACGCCACCACCCGGCTGCTCGGGGGCGACGTCCGCTTCGTGCTGAGCTCCTCCGGCCACGTGGCCGGGATCGTCAACCCACCGCGGTCCAGGCGGGTCTACTGGACCAACGACGACCTGCCCGCCGACCCCGAGGAGTGGCGGGCCGGGGCCGAGCAGCACGAAGGGTCGTGGTGGCACGACTGGGCGGCGTGGATCGCGGCCCGGGCCGGCGCCCGCCGCCCGCCGCCGCCCATGGGCAGCACCAAGTACCGGCCGATCGAGCCCGCGCCCGGCACGTACGTGCGCCAGAAGTAGGTTGCGGGCATGCCGCAGCTCCAGCCGGGCGACGACGCGCCCGCCTTCACCCTGACCGACCAGACCGGCGCACCCGTCTCGCTGGCGGACTACAAGGGCCGGAAGGTGCTCGTGTTCTTCTACCCGAAGGCCGACACCACGGGCTGCACGGCGCAGGCCTGCGGCCTGCGGGACGTCGCCCGGCAGGTGGGGGACACCGCCATCGTGGGCATCAGCCCCGACAAGCCGGCGAAGCAGGCCAAGTTCGACACCAAGTACGGCCTGGGCTTCCCGCTCCTCGCCGACGAGGACCACGCGGTGGCCGAGGCCTACGGGGTATGGGCCGAGAAGAGCATGTACGGCAAGAAGTACATGGGCATCGTCCGTTCGGCCTTCCTGGTCGACGAGCACGGCCGCCTGGCCGAGGTCTGGTACAAGGTCTCCCCCAAGGACACCGCGGCCAACCTGCTGGCCGCCCTGTAGACGCGAAAAGAGGGCCCGCCGTCGTGGGCAGGCCCTCGTTTCCGTTGGTGTGAACTGCTAGGTGTGAACTACTAGTAGTCGACCACCCGGCGACGGCCGACGGGCTCGACGTAGTCGTCCTCGACCACCGTGGTCCGGCGAGGGCCACCCCAGCCGCCACCGAAGGTCAGCATGGTCACGACCAGCCCGATCGCCCCGACGACCATCAGGATGACACCGATCGTGGACAGATCCAGCCCCGAGACACTGAGGTCCACGGCGAAGGCCAGGATGGCGCCGATTGCGATCAGAAAGACGCTTGCTCCGATACCCATTGGGGAAACCTCCAGCTCGCTATTGCGTTGCCGGATTCGTACCCATTGTTGCAGCCGTCTAACGTGATCTCACCTGCAGTGACCGGCGACGCGCACAGCGCGCCTAGTCGTTGCCCCGCAGGATGGCCAGCAGGCGCAGGATCTCGATGTAGAGCCAGACCAGCGTCACCATGATCGCGAAGGCGGCGAACCAGCCGTAGCGCTCGGGCACGCCCTCCCGGGCCCCCCGCTCGACCAGGTCGAAGTCCAGGACCAGGTTCATGGAGGCGAGGCCGATGGCGAAAAGGCCGACGACGATGCCGAGCGGGCCCTCACGGAGGCCCAGGCCGCCGTCGGTGAAGAAGCCGGCGACCAAATTCACCATGATCAGGACGAAGAACCCAATGGTGGCGCCGACGACCATCTTGGTGAACTGGGGGGTGACGCGGATCTTGCCGCTGCGGTAGAGGCCGAGGACGCCGGCGGTGACCGCGGCGGTGCCGAGCACGGCCTGGACGACGATCCCGGGGTACTGGTTGTTGAAGAAATGGCTGATGCCGCCGAGGAACACGCCCTCAATCGCGGCGTAGGCCAGGATCAGTCCGGGGCTGGTCAGCTGCTTGAAGATGATCACCATGGCCAGGACCAGGCCGACGAGGGCGGCCGGGAAGGCAAGGACTCCCAGGTCGAGCCGCCACGTCAGGGCGCCGGTGACGACGGCGGTGGCCAGCAGGAGGCCGGTCCTGCTGACCACGTCCTCCACGGTCATGCGGCCAGTGTGGAACGAGGTCGCGCTGGGGGAGGCGTAGGCCTCTTCCAGCGGGTCGGCCGTCCGCAGCCGCTCTCCGCCGAAGGCCGGGCTCCGAGTCAGCGCCGGATTGTTGCTGGTGCGCACGAGATCAGCTCCTCCTTGTGGGTGGTCGCTCCACCCGCCCACTGTCTACAACGCTCCGGGACCCAATTTGGTGCCAACCGGTGAAAAGACCGGATCCTCGCCGGTGCTGTCGGTCTCCAGGCTGGCTCGAGGGGCCCGGGCGGGCAGCCGAGTGTCAGCCGATGCCCACCCGCGGGTGTCCGGCGTCGGCGTAGGCCACCTCGCCCACCCGGGCGCCGGCCGCGGTCAACCGCCCGGACAGGTCGTCCAGGGCGGCGCGGAGCGCGCCGTGCTGGCGGGCGGTGACCGCCTCGCCCAGGAACAGGCCGGTGTCGGTGTCCTCGGTCAGGCACGTCGCCCGCGAGTCCCGGCAGTTGTAGGCCCAGCACACGACGGTGGAGCCCACGGCGTAGACGACCACCTGGCCGTTCAGCGGCATCTGGCCCCCGCCCAGGGGGTCGAAGGTGTCGCCCTCCCGGCCGAGGCGTAGCTCGACGTCGCCCGGGGGCAGCCGGTCGACGTCGTAGCCGCCGAGGGGGGCGAGGTGGCGGGTGGCCACCTCGCAGTACAGGTCGACGAGGGGCAGGCCGGTCCGCACCGGGCCGCTCTTGAGGGTGCGGCGGGCCAGCTGCTCAGGGCTGGACTTGTAGGTCGACGGCTTCAGCCCGCAGGAGGCCACCGCCGACCGCCAGTCCTTGATCAGGGGGTGGTCGGCCACCAGCTCGATGGTGACGTCCTGGGCGACCAGGGCCTTGGCGGTGTCGTCGGGCAGGGGCGGGGCCGCCGATGCGGCGTTGCGGAGCCCCGTGGCCAGCAGGCCGCCCACCAGGATGTCGGGATGGCGGCCGGCGACCTCGCCGGCGATCACAAGCGTCCGGCTAGGCATCCACCAGCCCGGTGCGGACGTTCTCCAGGACCTTCTTCCGCCACTGGATCTGGCGGGCGAAGTTGTCGCGGTCGAGCTCGACCAGCGTCTGGTGCATCCGGGCGATCTGGTGGTGGGGGACCGACGACCAGAGGTGGTGCAGGGAGTGGTGGCCGTCGCCGTGGGGGTGGATGATCCACCGGTGGGCCCAGCCCAGGTTGGAGATGGTGGCGTTGAACGCGGTGTCACCGGCGAGGTAGCGGTGCTCGCCGGCCTCGCCCAGCATGCGGATGACGGGCAGGACGAGGCCGAAGCCGACCAGCATGTGGGCCCAGGCGGCCAGGGCCACTGAGGCGTCGGTGGCCAGGGCCACGCCGCCCACCACCACGGCGTACCAGGCGCCCGACAGCAGGAGGGTGACGGCGCTGGTGCCGATGGTGGTGTACCACGACCAGTTGTAGGCGGGCAGGCGGCGGACGACGCCCTTGACCAGCTCGCCGCCCGAGAGGCCGGTCATGGCCTCCAGGTCGAACTTCTCGTAGCGCTGGATGTCCGGGTCGTCGTCGCTCCCCAGGCGGGCGTGGTGGACCATGTGGCTCCGGCGGTACTCGCCGACCTGGCTGGCGGTCGGGAAGCCGGCGATGACGTTGGCCAGCAGGTCGTTCCACCGGCCCTGGCGCTGCCAGTTGCGGTGCGACGCCTCGTGCACCATGCACTCCAGGGCCCGGCCGCACCGGCCCATGACGACGACGGCCACCAGGCTGAGGGCCCAGGCCAGCGGCCCGGGCAGGGCCACGTGGGCCAGGGCGGCGGCCACGCCGGCACCGACGAAGAGGGCCATGTCGCCCAGGGCGGTCAGCGTGGACCGGCCGAGAGCGGTCTTGGCCGCCTCGGTCAGGATCGGCCGGGCCGCCGACGGGAGCTTGTACCCCCGGGGGAGCCCCCGCTGGGCCGTCTCGATCGCCCGCAGCTCCTGGGCCGACGCGGCCTTGCCCTCTGACGGCAGCCACTCGCGGGGATCCTCGGCCTGCAGGGGTACGTCGGCGTACAGGGTCAAATCCGCCTCCTGGGGCAGTCGACTTCGAGCTTCCGCAGGAGTCTCGTCGCTGGCCGCGGTCGCAACCAGGGAGCGAACGACGAACAAGCGGTCAACTTGTGGGGGCAATCACTCCGACGGGAAGCGTCAGGCGGGTCCGGCGGTGGACCAGCAGGCGCCGGCCGATCTCGTGGACGTCGAGGGCCACGATGACCGGGCCCCGCCCCGGCCCGACCAGCTCGACGTCGATCTCGGCGACGCAGCGCTCGCCCGGCTGGAGGATGTTGGAGACCCACCACCCCCGCTGCGGGGGCTGGCTGTCCTTGCGGGTGACCAGCACCCGCCCGGGCGGGCCCTCCACCATCGTCCCCTCGACCTTGCGGATCACCCCGGCCTCCCGGCCCCGGTTGACCAGCTCGACCTCGGCGTGGACGCTGCCCTCGGCCGTGCCCAGGATCGTGCTCGGCCCGAAGCCGATCTCGCTGTCGCCCTGGATGCGGGCCAGCACGAACCAGCCCGCGGTCGCGGCCAGCCCGGTCATGCCCGCCGCTCCCAACAACCCCCGGACGATCACTCGCATACGACCTGGATGCGGTCCAGGCGGGGGTCCTGGGGGCCGACGATGCGGCCGCCGGCCGCCACCTGGGCGGCCAGGTGGGCCACCAGCGCCTCCGTGAGCCGCTCGCCGGGCACGACCACGGGGATGCCCGGCGGGTAGGTGGCGGCCATCTCGGCCGAGATGCGCCCGACCGACTCGGCCAGCGGCACCCGCTGCTGGCGGGCGTGGAAGGCCTCGCCCGGGCTCATCACCTGCTCGGGGACCTCGTAGAGCGCCCGCTCGACGAACCCCTGCGGCTTGACCGCGTGGTCGGTCGGGTGGTCGGCGATGGCGTGCAGGGCGTCGACCAGCTGGTTCAGGTCGCCCCGCGCGTGGCCCATGGTCACGTTGGCCAGCACGTTGGCGTAGTCGGCCATCTCCATGGTGACGGCATGGTCGGTGAACAGCTTCTTCTCCACCTCGTAACCGGTGAAGCCGGTGCTGATGACGTTCACCGACAGCCGGGTTGGGTCGAAGTCGACCACGCCGTGGGAGCCGATCAGCCGCTTGTCCAGGCACTGGAGGAGCGGGTGCTCGTTGATCCGGCTGCGGGCCTCCTCGGCCAGCCCGATGGCGGTGGAGAGCAGGGCCTCGCCCTCGGTGGCCATCTGCATGCGGGCCACATCGATCGACGCCCGCAGGAGGCACGAGGGGCTGGTGCTCTGGAGCATGCGGTTGACGACCTCGACCCTGTCGTGGTCGACCAGGTCGCCCTGCACGTGCAGCATCGACGCCTGCAGGAAGGCGCTGAGCAGCTTGTGGGCGCCGTCCACCACCATGTCGGCCCCGAGCGAGAGGGCGTGGGGCGGCAGGTCGGGGTGGAACGGGAAGTGGGGGCCCCACGCCTCGTCGACCAGGAGGGGGACGCCGTGGCGGTGGGCGGCCTCGGCGATGCCGGCCACGTCGGAGCACACGCCGTAGTAGGTGGGCGACACGATGAGCACGGCCCGCACCTCGGGGTGGGCGGCCAGGTTCGCCTCCACCTGGGCCGGGGTGACCCCGTGGGCGATGTGGCTCTCGGGGTCGAGCTCGGCCGGGATGTAGACGGGGCGCACCCCGCCCATCATCAGGGCCGAGATGATCGACCGGTGGGTGTTGCGGGAGGTGAGGATGGTGTCGCCCGGGTGGCAGACGGCGGTGACCATGACCTGGTTGCCGAGGGTGGATCCGTTGGCCAGGAACCAGGTGCGGTCGGCCCCGTAGGCCTCGGCGGCCAGCTCCTGGGCGTGGTCGAGGGCGGACCCGGGGACGCCGTCCATGTCACCCAGGCCGGGGCTGATGTCGAGCGACAGCAGCCGCTCACCGACCGCGGCCCGCATGACCGGGTGGGCGCCGTGGCCCTGGATGTGGCCGGGTGTGTGGAAGGCGGCGCGCGGCACGTCCGCGTAGGCGCACAGCGCTTCGAAATAGGGGGCGGAGGACTGGTCCATGAGGGGAGGGCGGCTAGCTGGCCCGCACGAGCACCAACGGCGTGCGCTCGTCGGCATTGCCCTGCGGGTTGGGGCGCATGGCCTCCACGAGCATGTCATGGTCGATGAAGGGCGACGCGCCGCAGATCTCGACGCGGCCCAGGTCGTTGGCGTCCACCACCGCCGCCCCGCAGCCCAGGGCGGCCGCCACCTTGCAGGCCACACCCCGCGGATCGTCGGGGCCCAGGACGATGTCCTGGGTGTACGGCGGCAGGTTGCCGGGGACGTCGTCGATCCACGCCACCTGCCGCCCGGCGATGCGGTAGAAGTCGCCCCGGCGGCCGAGGAGGCGGCCCGGCATGGCCACCGCGAGGGCCAGCAGGATGCGCCCGAGTCCGGCCAGGTCGACTGCGACCTGGAAGGCATAGGGATTGCACAGGCTGCTGTCGAAGTCAAAGAGGCGGCACAGGATGCGAGCGGCGATACCGGGGTGGATGTCGTCGAGATCCACGATGCGGCCCTGGGTGATGGCCAGCGGGGACTCGCAGATCACCAGGATGTCGGAGGGCTCCGGCTGGAGCCCGGCCGTCTCCAACGCGTCCTGGGCGACCTCGACGATGTCGTCGCCCGGGACGAGCAACGCGGTCTTGAGCGGCATGACCTTCATCCGCCCCGAACCGTACCCGAAACCCATCCGTGGACCCACGAGTCGGAGGCGGTAACGTGCAGGCCGCGAACCCGTCCGAGACCCTCGCCGAACGCCTGCGCCGCCTGCGGGCCCGTGAGCACCTCACCCGCGAGGGGCTCAGCGTCCGCACGGCCGAGCTCGATCCGCAGCGGCCCGTCTCCGTGGCCATGATCGGGCTCATGGAGAGCCGCCTGAAGCCGTACCGGCTCCCGACCCGCCTCAGCACCCGGGGGCTGGCCATCGAGACCGTCGCCAGGGCACTCAACGTGGAGCTGGAGGAGCTGCTCGACTGCTTCTCCGACGACGAGCTGGCCGCGTCCTGCTTCGCCCACCGCCGGGTGCCGCGGATGCCGCAGCTGGGCGGCGGGCAGGGCTTCGCCGCCTTCGTGGCCTCCCTGCCAGCCCGGGCCGACGAGCTCCTCCAGGTGCCGGGCGCGGCCCACCTGCGCAACGAGGAGGCCTTTGCCTACCTCTTCGCCCTGGAGCGCGAGTACCCCGGCCTGGAGATGCTGGTGGCCGACGAGCCGCCGCTGCTCTTCCTCGACGAGGAGGACCGAACCCGCTGGACCGACGGGATGAACCTCCCGGCCGAGGACGCGGCCACCTTCCGCGACCTCTTCGCCGACTACCAGGCCCACTTCCGCTCCCTCGCCCTGAGCGGCCGCAAGCGCTACCAGGTGGTGCTGAACCGCCAGACCTTCGCCGCCTTCCTCGCCAACAAGACGCCGGCGCGGGCGGCGGCGCTGGTCGACGACATGCTGTCGATCCTGCACACGGCGCCGCTGTTCCAGATGCTGCTGGTCGACTACCCCCGGGCACCCGAGGAGCTCGAGATCATCTCCCGGCACACCTCCATCCCGCCCGACTTCGCCGACACCCTGAGCGTCGTCATCCGCCAGACGTCGCGAAGCTCGGCCACCGTGGAGTACTCCCTGATCCCCATGCCCCAGACGTACATGTCCCTGCACCGCGACATCGCCGAGGCCAACCGGGCGTGGTCGATCGGCCTCGACCAGTACGAGTCCCGACACCGGCTCACCGGCGGCGCCGACTGGGCCCGGGCCTCGAACGAGACGACGGCCCAGCTGCTCAAAGAGGTCCTGGCCAGCCTCGGTTAGCTTCGGCGTGATGGACCAAGCGCTGCTCGACCTCCTCTGTTGCCCGCGCGACCAGGGTGCGCCGCTGAAGCAGGCGGCCGACTCGCTGGAGTGCCCGACCTGCGGGGCGCTGTTCCCTGTCGTCGACGGGATCGTGGTCTTCCTGACCGCCCAGCAGCTGTCCGACCAGGAGGAGAAGGAGCGCAACTTCCGCAGCCAGGAGAGCGAGTGGTACGACGACATGTACGTCGGCTACACCGATCGAGTCGAGGTCCCCACGGTCGTGCGCCGGCTGGGGCGGCCCTTCGGTCCCGTCCTCGACGCCGGCTGCGGGACGGGCCGCATCACCGAGGCGCTGGTGGCGCTGGGCCAGCCCATCGTGGCCGTCGACTACAGCGAGGCCTGCCTGCGGCGCATGCGGCAGCGGACGGCGGGGGCCCGGGTGCTGGCCGTCCAGTCCGACCTGCGCAACCTCCCGTTGCGTTCCGGGGTCATGGCCGCGGCCATCTCGATCGAGGTGCACCCCCACCTGCGCGACGGCGACCGCCAGCGTTACCTGGCCGAGCTGGCCCGGGTGTTGGCCGCGGGCGCTCCGCTGTCGATCTCGACGCTCAACTACAACCTGGTCTTCCGGGCGTGGAAGGCGTTCGGCAACGACGGGGCGCGCGAGGGCGAGCACGTGCTGGGCAACGACTACCACTACCGCCGCTTCGACAAGGAGGAGTTCCGCCGGGAGCTGGCCGCTCACTTCGACGTCGAGGAGCTGACCGGCATCCGCAACATACCGGCGCGGAGCCTGGCGGGCGCGGTCAGCAAGGTCGGCTGGCGCAAGGGCGGCGACCGCCTCCTCGGCGTCATGCAGAAGAAGGGCTACAAGGTCGACCACCTCATCGAGAAGACGGCGGTGGCCGGCCTCGTCGGGTTCTTCTGGCTGGCCAAGGCCGTCAAGCGCCGGTAACCACCCGCTTGGCCGGGTGCACCGGATCGGGGGCGAGGAGCAGGAGCATCCCGTCGCGGGTGACGGCCTCGTAGGCGCCGACCCGTCCCCAGAACACGGGCGCCGCCGTGGCGCCCCGGGTGCGCCGGGCCGCCTTCCGCCGCACGCCGATGAGGGCCCGCCTTGCGCTCACAAGGCCCATCATGCTGCGCCGGTAGCGCGTTCGGGTGCATACCCCTGCCCGTCGGCGCGTAGAGTCCCGCCCATGGCAACCGAAGAGGAACTCCAGCAGGCTTGGATCAACACCCGCATGGCGGTGCTCCAGGCCATCGAGACACAAGTGGGCAATGGCAAGGCCAACGCGGACAGCGCCTCCCAGGCCCTCGATCTGGCCGAGGCGTACGCATGGTTGACCCGTCCCGACCAGGCCCACGGCAAGGGCGCCTGAGCGATCTGTAGTCCGAGCGGGAACCGAAGGGCCTGGACCGGTCTCGGTCCAGGCCCTTCGTCATGCCCCCCGGTCCGGTCAGGGCAGGTCGATCGCGGGCGGGGGCGGGCCGCCCGGATCCGACCCGTCGCCGGCGCTCTCGCAGTTGACGACGGTGTCGAGGCCCAGACCGCCTGAGCAGGAGTCGTTGTTGGGCACGGGGTTGATGGCGGGGTTCAGGGGGCCAGGCGGCGGAGGCGTGGGGTTGTCGCCGTTGACGTAGTCGTCACCGTCGCCGCCCGCCATCTGGTCGCTGCCGAAGTTGCCCCACATGCCGTCGTTGCCGTCGCCGCCGACCACGACATCGTTACCCGGCCCACCGAACTGGTGGTCGTCACCGTCGCCGCCGACCACGGTGTCGCGCCCGCCGTTGCCGATGAGGTCGTCGTGGCCGTCCTCGCCCAGCACGACGTCGGACCCGGCCGAGGCGAAGATCACGTCGTCGCCGGATCCCCCGAGGAGGGTGTCGCGGCTTCCGGTGGACGATGCCGGGTTCGCCGTCGGCGCGTCGCCCACGATCACGTCGTTCTGCCCGCCGCCGTCGATGATGTCGCCGCCGCCGTTGCCGCAGATGATGTCGTTGCCCTCGCCGCCGAAGATCGTGTCCCGGCCCGGGCTGCCGACGATCACGTCGTCGCCAGGCGTGCCCTCGATGTAGCCCGACCCGACGATCGTCGCCAGGGCGGGCGGCGCCTCGGGGTTGTAGAAGCAGGTCTCGCCGTTGCCGGGGCCTTGCACGGCCACTGCGGCGTGGGTGAACAGACCGGAAACCACCAGTGCGGGCACGCTCAGCGCCGCCGCCAACATGCGTCTCATCCCGGCATCTCCTCGCCATGGGGAACAGGGTGCTCGCAACCTACCCCGGCCTTCGCGTTTCTGCACCAGTGGTGGATGCGCTGGTTGTTGGGATCGAACGTATGTTCTAGAATGGAACGTGACCTGGCCTGCGGCGGACGTGGAGCGAGCGCGGAGCATGTGGAGGAACGGCTTGCCCACGGCCGAGATCGCCCGGGCGGCGGGCATCCCACGCAGCACCCTCCGCTATTGGATCGACCACGGGTGGTTCACCGGGGATCGAAGGCGAGGGGACTCCTGTGAGAACCATCTCGTGACGGGGGAGCTCGGCGGACCGTACTCGTACCTGCTCGGTCTCTACCTAGGCGACGGGTGCCTGTCACTGACGGCTCGAGGGGTGTACAAGCTGCGCGTCACCCTTGACACCAAGTACCCGGGGATCATCGACGATTGCTGCAGCGCGATGGCGATCGTCATGCCGGACAACAAGGTCGGGCGGGTCTCGCGGATCGGTTGCCTCGACGTCTACTCCTACTCGAAGCACTGGGCGTGCCTCTTTCCGCAGCACGGCGCCGGCCCGAAGCATCTGCGGCCGATCGTCCTCGCCGACTGGCAGGTAGAGGCCGCCCTCGACCAGCATCCCCATCTCCTGCTGCGCGGCCTGATCCAGTCGGATGGGTGGCGCGGGACGAATCGGGTGCCCGGCGGCTACGAGTACCCCCGCTACATGTTCACGAACCGATCGGCCGACATCCGGGGGATCTTCGCGGAGGCGTGTGCACGCATGGCGATCACGTGCCGGCCCTGTGGCGATTGGCAGGTCGCAGTCTCCCGCCGCCGAGACGTCGCCCGGATGGACGCCTTCATCGGTGCCAAGAGGTAACCAGGTGCCCGGAGCGGGATTCGAACCCGCACGCCCTTTCGGACAATGCGTTTTGAGCGCATTATGGCTGCCGATTTCATCATCCGGGCCGGCACCGCCAGTATGTCGCCTGATTCGGAATCCGAGCGCGCAAAAAAGTTGGAGCCCCAAGAAAGTTTCGCTTCCTCCGGCCCGAGAGCCGGTCTCTGCGTTGCCCCCTTGGGACTCCGGTGCTCACTGTAAGGATCGGCCCTTCGGCTGTCAAGGGGTTGTTCGGAGCCCGCCTACACGCCCCACCCGGGGGCCCGCTCGAGGAGGAAGCGGCTGACCGCCAGGCAGCGGTCGAGGAGGTCGCACAGCAGCTCCTCGCCGGCCCACACCTTGGCCAGGGACACGTGCTGGCGGGCCACGATGGTGAGGCTGCGCTCGGGGGCGTCGGTGACCGAGCCGAACGAGTCGATGGCCGAGACCTCGAGCGGGAGCTCCGGCCCGCCCACCCCGGCCAGGTCGGTGGCCAGCACCAGCAGGTCCGGACCGTTGGGCAGCGGGGGCAGCGCCCAGGTGAAGGTCAGCGGGAACTGGAACTCGTCCGGCGGCTCGTCGTCGTCGGGCAGGTTGGCCACGACGTCCTCGAAGGCCAGCAGCACCCGGGGCTCCACCTCCAGGGCAAGGTGGAGGTCGAGTGGGCCGCCGCAGCCTTCCTCGGGGTGGAGGTCGACCTCCCAGACCTGGCGGAGCGAGTACGTCTCCACGAAGTGCCGCTCGTCGTGGACGTGGAAGCCGTGGTCGACGGCATGGTCCTTGAGCTCGGCGACGTACCCGGCCACGTCGATGGCGGCCAACCACTACCTCCTGGGAAGGGTGAGAGGGACGGGTCGAGCGTAGGGGATGGGACCGGGTGCCTGGTCGGGCGCCGCCGCCGCCGGCTGTAGCGTCCTCGACGGTGACCGACGACGCCCTCCTCGCCGTGCTGACCGAGACGGCCGCGGCCGTGCGGGCCGCGCTCGACGCCCTGGGCGACTGGGGCCCGGCCGGCACCCGTCCGGGCCAGTACCACTCGGATCTCGTCGCCGACCGGGCGGCCCTCGACGTCCTGCGGGGCGCCGGCCTCGGGGTTCTCAGCGAGGAGACCGGCCCCCACGACACCGGCCGGGACATCGTGGTCGCCCTCGACCCCGTCGACGGGTCCACCAACGCGGCGAGGGGCATCCCGTGGTTCGCCACCAGCCTGTGCGCGGTCGACGCCCGGGGGGCCCGGGTGGCCCTGGTCGTCAACCAGGCCACGGGGGAGCGGTTCGAGGCCGTGCGGGGTGGGGGGGCGCGGCGCGACGGGCGGCCCACGTCGCCCACCGCCTGCACGAGCCTGGCCGACGCCGTGCTGGGGCTGACCGGCTACCCGCCGGCGGACTTCGGGTGGCGCCAGATGCGCTCGCTCGGCGCTGCCGCCCTCGACCTCTGCGCGGTGGCCTGCGGTCAGCTCGACGCCTACATCGATTGCAGCAACCACGCCCACAGTCCCTGGGACTACCTGGGCGGCATGCTCGTGTGCCAGGAGGCGGGCGCGGTGGTCGCCGAGGCCGGCGGCCGCGACCTGGTCACTCTCGGCTGGACCGACCGGCGGGTGCCGGTGGCGGCGGCGACCCCGCAGCTGCTGGCCGAGGCCCTGGAGGCCCGCAAGGGCTTCCCGGTGCCCGCCACGGCGGCGTAGCCCCTTGGACACGCGCCGCCGGGCGCAACGCGTCCTGCTGGCCTGCTACCGGCGGCTACCCAAGGGGGCCCGCTCGCTGCTCATCCGCTGGGGCACGCCGTCGTTCCACGTCGGGTCGATCTGCGTGGTCGAGCGGGCCGACGGCCACCTGCTGCTGGTCCGCCAGTCCTACCGGCGGGGCGGCTGGGGCTTTCCCGGGGGCCTGCTCCGCCGCAACGAGGAGCCGGGCGACGCCGCCCGCCGGGAGCTGCAGGAGGAGCTGGGGATCGAGGTGGAGCTGCAGGGGCTGCCGGTGGTCGTGGTCGACTCGCCCGCCCGCCGGGTCGACGTCATCTTCAACGCCCGCCTGGCCGAGGGCTCCGAGCAGCCGGAGCACACGCCGCACTCGCCGGAGATCGCCGACGCCCGCTGGTTCCCGCCCGACGGCCTGCCCAGCCTCCTGCCCGAGGCGGCAGCCGCCCTCGTCCAGCTGGGCCGCACCTTGGGGCCGTCCTCCTGAGCGCGCTGCCGGTAGCCTTGGTCCTTCGTCCGGGCGCTTAGCTCAGCTGGTAGAGCATCGGTTTTACAAGCCGACGGTCGGGGGTTCGAGTCCCTCAGCGCCCACCCCGACCCTCAGCCGGCGGGGGCGACCGGCCCCAGCTCGGGGACGATCACCCGGCGGGCCCGCCAGCGAGCCCGCAGCGGCACGGGCTCGACAGCGTCGCCGGCCGGCGCCTCCTCGACCTTCTCCTCGGGCCGCGCCGCGGCCTGCTGCGGCCGGGAGGCGGCCCGGGCCGCCCGGTTGGCCATGTGGGCCAGCACCGCGATGTAGGCGATGAAGGAGTCCACCAGGAACAGGTGGACGACGAGGAAGACCCGGAAGGTCGGCAGCAGCCCGACGACCAGCGTGCAGGCCATGGCGACAAGCAGCCCGCCGGCGATGCGGCGCCGGGCCTGGACGCGCCGGGAGTAGGGGCGGGGAGGAGGTGCGAAGTCCGGCTCGGGCGTCCCGATGCTGACGAGGAAGGCGTGCTTGCGGGCGTTGTGCGCCCGCATGGCGGGCGGGACGAGCACGCCCGCCCAGATCAGGGCCAGCAGCAGGACCACCAGCATGGCCGCGCCTACCGCACCGTCGTCCCGGCCGCCGCCCGATCCCCCCTCGTGGGCATGGCGTCACACTAGAGCACTATGTCGCCTGACTCCAGTAGTGCCGCCCCTACTGACGGCAGCGAACTAGCGGACGGGCGCGCAGGTGCAGTTGTCGGTGGCCATGTTGCAGCCGTTGCAGGCCACGCGGCCCTCGTGGTTGTCGATGTGGACACCCTTGCCGCACAGCGCGCACGTGCCTCTTGCGACAATTTCGTTGATCTTCGTCATCTCTCGGAGACTCCTTCTTGCTGCCGACTGCTCCTGGCGCACCGGACAGTCAGAACTGTAGCGAGGACCGGGCCCGAGCGCCGTGTGTAGTCGCAGGGAGGGCGTATTCTGGACAGCGTACGAACATGCGAACGCGACGCAGGATCCCGATCGGCGAGGGCGATGAGTAGAGCGGTGACCCGCAAGACCTACCGCTGCCCGGAGTGCTACGCGCGCGTGGTCGGTGAGCCCGACGACGACGCCAAGACCACCCTCTGGCTCCACAGCCTCTCCGGCCGCTGCCGGGCCAAGCAGACGCCCAAGACCGAGAAGCCCAGGCGCAAGGAGCGGCTGGAGGCCATGCTCGGCGAGGAGTGGGGCTAGCCGGCTGAGCCCGGCGGTCGGCGCGCGCCACCCGGCCCGCCCCGGCGAAGTACCGTTTCTTCGATGTTCGTGCCCGGGCCCAGCCCCTTCGGCCAGGCAGCGGCCAGGTACGCGGGCAAGAGCGCGCGGGTCCTCGTCCAGTGGGCGGTGACGATCGGCGTGGCCGGCGCCGTCCTGGCCGTCGGCAGCCTCATGCTGTTCGCCCAGGCCAAGACATTCTTCTCCGCCGGTGAGACCGGCTCCGATGTGGCCAAGATCGAGCTGGCACCCCTTGCCCAGCGCTCGGTCCTCTACGCCGCCGACGGCAGCATCCTCCAGTACCTCCACGGCGAGGAGGACCGCCTGCCGGTCACCCTTGACAAGGTGCCCAAGCACGTCGTCACCGCCGTCCTCGACGCCGAGGACGAGCGGTACTTCGAACACGGCCCTCTCGACCTCCGATCGATGACGCGCGCGCTGGTCTCCAACATCGAGGCGGGCGGGATCTCCGAGGGCGGGTCCACCATCACCCAGCAGTTGGTGAAGACGGCTCTTCTCAACCCGAAGCAGGACCTCAACCGCAAGCTGCAGGAGGCGTCGCTCGCCATCCGGCTCGAGCGCCAGATGAGCAAGACCCAGATCCTCGAGCGCTACCTGAACACGGTCTACTTCGGCAACGGGGCCTACGGCCTCCAGGCCGCGGCCGAGCGGTACTACCAGACCGACGTGGACAAGCTCACCCTGGGCCAGGGCATCCTGCTGGCCGGCCTCATCCGCAACCCGGTCTTCGCCGACCCCTACAACAACCCCGAGGACGCCCGGGGCCGGCGTGACGTGATCATCGACCGCATGGCCCGCCTCGGGCACGTCACGCCCGAGCAGGTGCCGGAGCTCAAGGCCGAGCCCCTGCCCACGCCCCAGCCGGTCGACGAGGTCGGCGGCACCAACTACTTCACCCGCCATGTCGTCGACCAGCTCCTGAACGACCCCAGGTACCTCGGCGGCACCGAGGCGGAGCGCAACCGGCTGGTGTTCCGCGGCGGCCTGAACATCCAGACCACGATCGTCCCCACCGCCCAGGCCCAGGCCGAGCAGTCCATCGCCGACACGCTGCCGGCGAACCGCGGCGAGTTCAACGCCGCCCTCGTCGCCGTGGAGCCGGGCAGCGGTGCCGTGCGGGCCGCGGTCAGCGGGCTGGACTTCGCCGACCACAAGGTCGACCTGGTCACCGGTACCGGCCGCCAGACCGGCTCGTCGTTCAAGATGCTCACGCTCATGGCCGCGCTGGAGCACGGCGAGATCCCGGCCGACACGATCCTCGGTTCGGAGCCGTGCGTCATCGCCGACCCCAACAGCGTGGAGAAGGTGTGGGACCCCAAGAACGTGGAGGGTGGTGGCGCCGGGGTGATGACCCTCACCGAGGCCACCGTCCAGTCGGTCAACTGCGCCTACGCCCGGCTGATCAAGCTCGTCGGGCCCGACAAGGTGGTCGACGTAGCCCGGCGGATGGGGATCAAGAAGGCCGACCTCCAGCCCCTCCTGGCCCTGACGCTGGGCGCCATCGACGTCACGCCGCTGGAGATGGCCACCGCCTACGCCACCCTGGCCAACGACGGCGAGTACATCGAGCCCTACTTCATCGCCCGCATCGAGGACCGCGACGGCAAGACCATCTTCAACCAGTCGTTGAAGCCCGAGCGGGCCGTCTCCACCCAGCACGCCCGCACGGTCACCCAGACGCTGCAGCAGGTGGTGACCCGGGGCACCGGCACCGCGGCCATCGTGCCCCGGTGGCAGGTGGCCGGGAAGACGGGCTCCACCGACCTCAACCAGGATGCCTGGTTCGTGGGGGTCACCCCCCGGCTGGCCACCGCCGTCTGGATGGGCTCTCCCGCCGGCAAGGTGTCCATGTACAACGTGGGAGCGTTCCCGCGGGTCTACGGCGGCACCTATCCGGCCATGATCTTCAAGGCGTTCATGACCCAGTACCTCCAGGGTCGGGCGCCGATGGACTTCGCGGCGCCGGACCGCGTCGCCAACCAGCGGGCGCCGAAGTACCTTGAGCTCCCGGCGTGCGTCCTGGCCGAGGTCCTCACCCCGAAGCCCTGCAGCGAGGTGACCGACACGGGGCAATCCCGGCGACCGGTCCAGAACAGCGAGCCGACCCGTCCGGTCGACGAGGCGCCCGCGTCCACCGTGCCCCGCAACCCGGTGGCCACCCTGCCCGATCCCGTCGTCCCCCAGTTCCCGGTGATCACCATCCCGCCCTTCCCCAGCGTCACCAACCCGCCGGTCACGTCGCCACCGGTGTTCGACGACGACGACGACACCACGGTCACCACCAGGCGTCCACGCGGCGAGCCGCGTTAGCTTGACGGTCTTCCACGACCTGCTGCGGGTCCAGGATCACGACACCGCCGCCGACCAGCTCCGCCACCGGCGCCAGACCCTTCCCGAGCGGGCCGAGCTGCTCGCCGTGGAGGACGAGCTGGCCCGCCTGGAGGCCACGGCGGCCGATGTGGGCGCCCAGGCGGCGGAGGCCACGCGCGTCCAACGCCGGCTCGAGGACGAGCTCTCGCTCCTCGAGGCCAAGCTCGGCGAGCTCGACGCCAAGCTCTACTCGGGGGCGGTCAAGGTCCCCCGGGAGCTTCAGGCCATGCAGGCCGAGGGGGAGGCCATGCGGACCCGGCGGGCCGGCCTGGAGGACCGGATCCTCGAGGCCATGGAGGTGCGTGAGCCGCTCGACGCCGAGGTGGCGGCCATCGACCGGCGGAGGGCCGAGCTCGACGCCAACGGCTCCCGCCTGCGAGCCGCGCTGGCCGAGGCGGAAGCCGAGGTCGACCGGGAGCTGGCCGCGGTCGCGGCCGCCCGGGCGGAGGCGGCGGCTGCGGTGCCGGCGGACATGGCCGCCCGGTACGAGCGGCTGCGGGCCCGCAACAACGGCATCGGTGCCGCGCCGCTGGTCAACGGCCGCTGCGGCGGCTGCCACCTGGCCCTTCCGGCCACCGAGGTGGACCGGCTCCGGAAGCTGCCGGCCGACGAGCTGGTGACCTGCGAGCAGTGCGAGCGCATCCTCGTCCGGCCCTGACGTGATCCTCTGGCCCGTCGGGGTGGCCCTCGGCCTGGTCTGGCTGGTGTTCCGAGACCCGGCGTTCGACTACCGCATGGTGGTGGTCGGCGCCCTGGTGCCCGACCTGCTCGACGGTCCGTTCGGCGGCGCCCGGTGGGCCCACACCCTGCTCGGCGCGGTGGTCGTCCTGACCGTGGTCATGCTGGCCACCCGCGGCCGCCGCCACGTCCGCCGGAGCCTGCTGGCCGTCCCCATCGGGATGTTCGCCCACCTGGTGGCCGACGGCATGTGGGCCCGCACCGAGACGTTCTGGTGGCCCTTCTTCGGACGGTCCCTCACCGAGCCCCTTCCGGCCCTGGACCACGGCCTGACCATCCTCGTGCTCGAGGAGCTGGTGGGGCTGGTGATCGTGGCCTGGTGCTGGAAGCGGTTCGGGCTCTCCGACCCTGCCGTCCGCCGGCGGTTCCTGCGCACCGGCCACCTGCCCCGGGAGATCCTGGGTTAGCCGTACTGGCCGTACCAGCCGTACCATCCGGCGACGTCGGCGACGAGATGGGCCGAGCCCAGGTCGTTGTAGAGGCTGACCTTGCCCCCCTCGCCCAACGCGACGACGACCAGGTTGGGCACGGTCTGGCCGGCGCCGTAGTTCAGGTTCGACGCCACCGGCCGGGCCCAGCCGGTGGGCCAGGCGGTGAGGAAGCTCTGGGCGGTGGCGTCGACCGCGGTCACGTTGAGCATGACCGCGCTGGCGCCGCTGGCGGGCACGCCGGCCCGGCCGGTGACCTGCAGCTCCACGGTCGAGCCCGGGCCGGGCTTCAGGGCGGGCGCACCCACGCCGAGCCGGGTATCGAGGATGCGGGCCGGCACCACGCTGGTGTAGGCAGAGCCGAAGCCTTCGTCGTCGGTCCCGTACCAGCCGGCCACGTCGGCCAGGAGGTGGGCGGAGCCGGCGTCGTTGTACAGGCTCACCTTGCCCGACGGCCCGACCTTGACCACCACCAGGTTCGGCACGGTCTGTCCGGCCCCGTAGTTGAGGTTCGACGCCACCGGGCGGGACTCGCCCGTGGGCCAGGCGGTGAGGTAGCTCTGGGCGGTGGCGTCGACCGCCGTCAGGTTGAGCACCACCGCGCTGACGCCGGTGACGGGCACGGCACCCTGGCCCGTCACCTGCAGCTCCAGCGTCGAGCCGGGGCCGGGTTTCAGCGCCGGCGCGCCGAGGCCGAGGCGGGTGTCGAGGATGCGGGCCGGCGTGACGGCCCTGTACAGGAAGCCACCCTCGGGCCCGTACCAGCCGGCCACGTCGGCCAGGAGGTGGGCGGAGCCGGCGTCGTTGTACAGGCTGACCTTGCCCGCCGGCCCAAGCTTGACCACCACCAGGTTGGGGACGGTCTGGCCGGCCGCGTAGTTCAGGTTCGACGCCACCGGCCGGGTCGAGCCGGTGGGCCACGCGGTGAGGAAGCTCTGGGCGGTGGCGTCGACGGCGGTCACGTTGAGCACCACCGCGCTGACGCCCGTGACCGGCACGCCACCCTTGCCGGTGACCTGCAGCTCCACCGTCGATCCGGGCCCGGGTTTCAGCGCCGGCGCGCCCACACCCAGGCGGGTGTCGAGGATGCGGGCCGGCGCCAGGGCGTGGAAGCGGCCCCACCCGGGCGGCGCCGTCTCGTACGCGCCAAGGTCGACGCGGGCGGAACCGTCGCCGTCGCCGTCGCGAACGCGGGGCGAGCCGTCCAGGTCGGTCGTGGGCAGGGACGCGGCTGCGCTGTCGCCGGCGTCGATGGCCGGTGAGCCGTGGCGGAGACGGAAGTCCGTAGAGGCCACGAACAGCGGGTCGGCCGAGATGTTCCCGTTCGTGCCGGTCACCTCGCCACAGCCCAGGTACGGCGACGCCGTCCCGTTGTAGACGTCGTTGTGGGACAGCCGCATGCGGTTCTCGGACCACGGGCAATGCACGACGCTGGCCCCTGCGCGCCCCACCATGATGTTGTTTGTCAGGGTGACCCAGTCGGTGCTGTCCGCGACCGCAGTGCCCTCGGGGGCCTCGTTGCCGGCGATCGTATTGTTCAGGACGTGGGCGATCTCCCTGCCGCCCCGCCCGACCCAGGAGAGGCCGCCGCCGCCCTGCGCCGCGGTGTTGCCGACGATCAGGTTGTTGACGACGAGCGCCCGCTCGGTGTCCCAGAGGAACAGCCCCCCGCCCTCGCCGGTTGCCTGGTTCTCCCGGATCAGGTTGTTCCGGACCACCGGCGTGCCCCAGTGGAGATCGAGCCCACCGCCGGCGCTGGCGGTGTTCTTCTCGATCACGTTCCGGACGATCTCTGCGCCACCGCCCGCGGCGATGCCGCCACCCAACGCCGGCCCGGCGTCGTTGAGCAGCACGTGGTTGTCCTGGATGAGGGGTGACGCGCCCTCCATGGCGCCGATGCCGCCGCCGAGGAAGCCCTCGGTGCGGTTGCCCTTGACGACGTTGCCGACGATGACAGGGGAGGCCCCGTCGATGGCGATGCCCGCGCCGAAGAGGGGCCAGAAGCCCTCGGTCCGCGGGACGTAGCCGCTGGTGATGGTGAACCCGCGGAGCACTGACCCCCGGGTCTCACCCGACTTGAACACCACGGTGGTGCCGGTGCCGCCGCCGTCGACGATCGTCGAGGCCGGGCCGGCCGAGCTTCGGACCTCGATGGCCTTGCCCTTGAAGTCCAGGCGCTCGCGGTAGGTCCCCGGGGCGACGACGATGGTGTCGCCGGCGGCGGCTGCGTCGATCGCCCCCTGGATGGTGGGCACGTCGGCCGGGACGTTGACGGTCCGGGCGGCATGGGCGGGGCCGGCCCCCAGCACGCTGACGCCGGCCCCGAACAGTGCGAGGGTGACGAGGACGGTCGTCGATACCGAGGACCGCCCGCGCCGTGCTCTCACGGCTTCAGGTATCGACCGCCGCTGGGACCGGCTTGAGCGCCGGCCGGGCGATCAGCCCGAGTTGCTGGCTTGGAACATGTGGTACAGCAGGATCAGCTGGGCGATGGCCAGCGGCTCGCTGCGCTTGCCGGCCTCGATGCTGCCGAGCGACTCCGGCACCGCCTCGTCGACGCCGAGCTCCTTCCAGATCTCGTCCTCGACCTCCTTGGTGATCTCCCGGGGCGCGTAGGAGTGGATGTGGAGGGCGTCGACCGGCTTGCCGTCCTCGTCACGCATCAGCTTGAGGTGCATGGCCTCGCGATGATCGTCGGTGAGGATGTTGGCCAGGCTCGGGTGCGAGATCGTGGGCCGCAGCAGCAGGGTGGCCGAGAGCGGCTCCTCCGGGTCGCGGCCCTCGATCTTGTCGAAGCGGATGACGATGTCGGCCTGCGACCGCTGGGGGCGGATGAACTGGGCCGACTCGGGCTCGCGCTTCTCCAGGTCGGCGAGGACCTGGTCCTCGGTGTAGCCCCGCTTCTGGGTGTCGCGCTTGACCTTCCACTCGTAGCGGACGGGCTCGGGCGGGTCGAGGTAGACGGTGGCGTCGAAGCAGGCGCGGGTCAGCTTGGAGTACAGGGGCAGCAGGCCCTCGATGATCACGTACTCCCGCGGCTCGACGAGCACCGGGCGGCCCAGGGTGCCGTCCTTGTGGTTGTAGACCGGCTTCAGGATGGGGTGCCCCAGGGCCAGCAGCTGCAGGTGCTGCTCCATGATCTCCATGTAGTTGCAGTCCGGGTGCAGCGGCGTGAACGGAAGGTTCTTGCGCTCGATCCGGTCGTAGCGGTGGTAGTCGTCGACGCAGATCGACGTGATGCGGTCCGCCCCGAGGGCGTCCACCAGGCCCTTGGTGATCGTGGTCTTGCCGGCCGCGCTGTCGCCGGCGATGGCCAGCATGATCGGGCGACCCGGGCCCTCACCGCCGTTGCGCCACGCGCGCTGGAGGTTGACCTGCTTGTCAGGCATCGATGGCTCCCTTTCGTCCGTCAAGCCGCCAGGGCCTCTTCGGCCAGGCGTCGCAGTGTGGTCACAGCGTCGGTGAGGCCGCCCTCGTGCTTGTAGAGGGCACTGCCGGCCACCAGGACCCGGGCGCCGGCCGAAGCCGCCCCGGCGATGGTCGAGGGTGAGATCCCCCCGTCGACCTCGAGCTCGATCGGGAGCCCGCTCTCTTGAATCATCGCCGCCGCGGCCCGGATCTTGGGCTCCATGGTGGCGATGTACGCCTGGCCGCCGAAGCCGGGGTTCACCGTCATGACCAGGATCATGTCGGTGAGGTCGAGGACGTGGCTCACCACGTCGAGCGGGGTGTGCGGGTTCAGGGCGACACCGGTCTTGCCGCCGGCCTCGCGGATGGTGGAGAGCGTCTTGTGCAGGTGCGTCGTGGTCTCGGCGTGGACGATCAGCTGCTCGCAGCCGGCGTCGAGGTACTGCAGCATCATCCGGTCGGGGTTGACGACCATCAGGTGCGCCTCGAACGGCACCGTGGCGTGGGGCCGGCAGGCCTTGATCACGTCGGGACCGAAGGTGAGGTTGGGGACGAACACGCCGTCCATTACATCCCATTGGATCTTGTCCACTCCCGCAGCTTCCAGCGCGGCCACTTCCTCGCCCAGCTTCGAGTAGTCGGCGGGCAGGACCGAGGGCACGATCTGCACCGGACTGGAAGGGGGTCGGATGTTGGTCACGGTTGCGTGCTCGGTGACTGACAAAGATCCTCGTTTTCGGGCGCGAAGGCCAAGAGTGGGGGTTCGGACAAGCCTACGGGTTCTCCTCTGGGGCCGCCTCCCCCCTAAGGTGGATTCCATGGGGGAGAACCTGTCGATCGTCCCCGCCGTCGAGGCGACGCGCCCTCCCGTCCGACTGCTCCTCGTCGACGACCACCAGGTGGTCCTGGAGGGGCTGGCCTCCATGCTGGCATCCCAGAGCGACCGCGTCGTCATCGCCGCCGCCACCACCGACGCCGAGGAGGCTCTCCGCCTGGCGGCCGACCGCCAACCCGACGTGGTGCTGCTCGACGTGCGCCTGCGGGGGGCCAGCGGCCTGGACCTCTGCGCCGAGCTGGTGCGCCGCCACCCGGGCATCAAGGTTGTCTTCTTCACCGTGTACGACGACGAGCAGTACCTGTTCCAGGCCTTGCGGGTGGGGGCGTCGGGGTTCCTGCTCAAGACCACCACCGGCCCGGAGCTGGCCGACCACCTCGACCGGGTCATGGAGGGCGACGTGGCTGTGGACACCGCGCTCGCCGGTCGGGTGGCCATGACCGCGGCCCGCCTCCAGAGCGGCGAGTTCTGGCCCGGCGCTCGCCTGGGGTTGACCCAACGCGAGAGCGAGGTGCTCGGCCTCATGGTGCGGGGCCTCTCGAACCGGGCCATCGCCCTGCGCCTCTCGATCGGCGAGGACACGGTCAAGACCCACGCCCGGGCCCTGTACCGCAAGCTGGAGGTGAGCGACCGGGCCCAGGCCGTCGCCGTGGCCCTGCGGGAGGGGATCTTCCATTGACGCCGGCCCCTGCCCCGGGCCAGCCGAACGGAAGCCTCGAGCTGCTCGAGCACATCATCCAGGTCACCTCGGCGGATCTCGACGTGCGGGAGGTCTGCCAGCGGGTCGCCGCCCTCGTCACCGCAGCCACCAAGTCCGACGTCTGCTTCGTCCATCTCGTCGACGAGGAGCTGTCACGGCTGACGCTGGTGGGCGCCACCCCGCCGTTCGACGCCCAGGTCGGCATCGTGCAACTGGCCCTCGGTGAGGGCATCGCCGGCTGGGTGGCCCGCAACGCGGAACCGGCCGTCGTGCCGAACAAGTGGCAGGACAGCCGGTACCGCTATATCCCGGAGCTGCGGGGCGAGGACTTCACCTCCATGGTGTCCGTGCCCATGCTGGTCCGGGGCCGGGTGGTGGGCGTGCTCAACGTCCACTCCCGCCTGGCCCGGAACTACGGCGACGACGACCTCCTGCTGCTCGTCCAGGTCGCCAACCTCATGGCCCGGGCCATCGAGAACGCCCGGCTCTACCAGCGGCTGGCCGAGCGGGAGGAGATGCTGGAGCGCTTCGCGACCCGCACCGTCGAGGCCCAGGAGCTCGAGCGGCGGCGGCTGGCCGGCGAGATCCACGACGGCATCAGCCAGCGGCTGGTGAGCCTCTGGTACCACCTGCTGGCGGCCGAGGACGCCCTGCGCGGCGGAGCCCCTCCCGGCGGCGACCCCAACCGGGTGCAGCGGGAACTGGAGACGGCCAAGGCGCTGGCCACCGAGGCCCTGGGCGAGGCCCGGGCCGCCATCACCGGCCTGCGCCCGTTCGTGCTGGACGACCTGGGGCTGGGTCCCGGGCTGGAGAGCCTGGGACGGTCCCTCGCCGCCGTGGAGGTGGAGGTCGAGGTGGAGCCGGTCGAGCTGCCGGGCCACGTGGAGGTGGCGCTGTACCGCATCGCCCAGGAGGCCCTCCAGAACGTGGTCAAGCACGCCGACGCGACCACGGTGCGGCTGCGCCTCGCCGCGGCCGACGACGGCGTGCACCTGGTCATCACCGACGACGGGTGCGGCTTCGACCTGGACGAGGAGGCGGGCGCAGAGGAACGGCACTCCTACGGCCTGGTCGGCATCCGGGAACGGGCCGAGCTGATCGGGGCCACGTTGACCCTCACCTCCCGCCCGGGCACGGGCACCACGGTGGAGGTGGTCCTGCCCCAGCCCCCGCACAAGACCTGAGGCGCTTCGAAAAAAGTGTGAAAGGTCGGCCGCCGACCGGACACAGACCAACCAGACAGCGCCACTCTCTGGAGACGACGGATGGCGCTGCGGCTTGGGAAGCAACAAGGGACTGGGGGGGCAGGTGCAGCGGACGAAGTGGCTGGGGATCGTCGGCGTCATTTCTTGGTTCTTGACATGTGTGGCAGTTCCCGGTCCGGCGGCGGCCCAGGTCCCACGTGACCAAGGGGTGCCGGATCCGGCCGCGGGCAAGGTCGAGCGTCGACCGGCTATCGCCCAGTTCGAGGGCCGGTCGATCGACCTGTCCCAGGACTGGGGCGAGGCTCGGGCCTGCCTTGTGTGGCGGCAGGGCGGCGTTGTGGAGTGCTTCCGCACACCGCAGGCGCTCGACGCCCGCGAGGCCCGGCTCCGGGAGCACGGCAAGCCCCAGTCGTCCGGCGAGGCGCCGGCGTCCGACGAGGTGGCGACGGCGTCGTACGGGTGGTCCTGCTCGTACCCATTGCGGCTCTTCGACTTCAGCTGGTACGGCGGTCGCCAACTGTCGTTCTGGGACAGGGGGTACTGGCAGAACCTGTGGGACTACGGGTTCGACAACCGGACGTCGTCCTACGCCGTCGGAGGCTGCTATGCGTACTTCGCCGAGTACGCCGGCGGCGGTGGGTGGTGGTACCCCGGTCCGAACTGGCCGTGGGCCGGCGAACCGGTCCTGTCCTGGGGCTGGGACAACGCGATTTCGTCCATCTACATCACCTAGGTCTCCCGGCAGCCGCGGTCTCCCCAGCCGCCGCGGTTCGCTCGGGATGCGGTGAAGCGGTCGGCCGGCGGGTCGGCCGCTTCGCCGCGCTGCCACGCATGTCGCCCATGAAGGATGCTGGCTGACGCGTGGCGGGAGAAGACCGAGCGAATGAAGCAGACGGCGACGACCTCCGGCGGTTCCAGGCCGTCTACGAGGCCAACTACCGAGCGATCTTCGCCTACGCCCGCCGCCGGGCCGCCAGCACCAGCGACGCCCAGGACGCGGTCGCCGAAACCTTCACCATCGCCTGGCGCCGGTTGGCGGAGATCCCGGAGGCCGAGGCGGCGCGGCCCTGGCTCTACGGCGTGGCTCGGCGGGTGATGGCCAACCAGCGCCGGGCCAACCAGCGCCGGATCGACCTGCCGGCCCGGCTCCGGGGCCACCAGCCGGCCAGCATGGAGTTCGAGGGGCAGGTCGCGGCCGCGGACGAGCGCCGCCTCGTGCTCGCCGCCCTGGGCCGGCTCCGGGACGCCGACCAGGAGCTGCTGCGGCTGGCCGTCTGGGAGGAGCTGCCCCACCGCGAGATCGCCCAGATCGTCGGCTGCTCGGAAAGCTCGGTCGCGGTGCGGCTCCACCGGGCCCGGAACCGCCTTGGTCGTGAAATTGAGAAAGGAAACCGCGGGATCGGACAAAGGGATATGGGAGGCCACGGCCGGAGAGCGGAAGGTCAGCTTTGATCAACACCAATGATCCGCTCGAGCGCCTCCGGGCGGCGAACCCTGTGCCGCCCGACCTCTCGACCGTGCCGGGCGCCGACCCGGCCCTGTTCAACCGCATCGTCTCCGCAGAGACGGTGGTTGCTCGGAAACCGGCCGCCGCGCCCACCCCCCGCCGGGCGCGGCGGCTCGTTCCGGCCCTGCTCGCCACCAGCCTCCTCGGGGGCGCGGTGGCCTACGCCATCTTGAAGAACGACGTCACGAAGCCGCACCAGGTCGCCTGCTACGAGACGGCCGCCCTCGAGGCCCGCACCGAGCTGATCCGGGCCGACGAGCGGGGACCGCTCGAGGCCTGCGCCGACCTGTGGCGCCGCGGTGTGCTCGGCCAGGGTGGCGAGGTCCCCACCCTGGCCGAGTGCGTCCTCGACAGCGGGGTCGCCGCGGTATTCCCCGCCCGGCCGGGCGACGACGTCTGCCGCCGGCTCCGGAGCGGTACGGTCCCGTCGACGGGACCGCAGCCGACGACGCGGCCACCGGCGGAGAACCAGTCCGACGTCAACGCCCGGTTCCTGGCCTTCCGTGACGCGGTCGTGCCGCAGTTCCTGGAGACGCGGTGCATGGACCCCCGCACCGGGGCCGCCATCGTGCGCCGGGAGCTGGCCGCCGCCGGCCTGGCGGACTGGACGGTGCTCGGGGGCGAGGGCCAGGCCGGCGACGGGTTCTCCCCGGCCCGACCGTGCGCCACGCTCGATCTTCAGCCGGAGCGGCGGGAGATCGTGCTGGTGCCCACACCGCCCCGGCCATAGGTCGGCGCCGGCCTGGGTAAGCCAGGCCCATGACCTCGCCCCGCCCTGCCGTCCTGTTCGACATCGACGGCACGCTGCTCGACACCAACTACTTCCACGCCGTCGCCTGGTGGCGGGCCCTCCAGGACGCGGGGGAGGACATCGCCATGGCCCGCATCCACCCCCTGATCGGCATGGGGTCCGACCAGCTGCTGCGAGTCCTCCTCGGGGAGGAGCGCGAGGGCCTGAGCGACGTCCACGCCGCGTACTACCAGCCCTACAAGGACGAGCTCCTCCACGCCTTCCCCGGCGCCGCCGACCTGCTGGCCGCGGTGGCCGAGCGGGGGGCCCAGGTCGTGCTGGCCACCTCGTCGAAGGAGGAGGACCTCGACCGGCTCCTCGGCGCCCTCGGCGCGCCCGACGGCGTGATCGCCGACATCGTCCACGGCGACATGGTCGGATCGAGCAAGCCGGCGCCCGACATCTTCGCGGTCGCCCTCGAGCACCTTCGCCTCCACCCCGAGCAGACCCTGGTGGTGGGCGACACGAAGTGGGACATCGAGGCCGCGGCCAAGCTCGGCATCGACGTCGTGGCCGTGCTCACCGGGGGGACCACCCGGGCCGACCTCCAGGACGCGGGGGCCGTCGCCGTATACGAGGACGCGGCCGACCTCCTGGAGCACCTCGACGAGAGCCCGCTGGCCCGCCTGCTGTCCCCGGACGCGACGAACCGGTGACGCTCAACCGCGCTGGGCGCCGCTGACCGTCACCGGTTCGCCAACACCTCAGACGCCGGCGGTCTCCATCTCCCGGTCGTAGGAGCCCTGGGCGGCCAGGCTGGTGAGCTTGGCCCGGTGGGAGGCGACCTTCTGGGCCTCGGCCACGTTGTCCGACGCGCCCTTCCACGTGCGCAGGGCCTCGTCCTGGAGGGCCCGGCCGTAGGAGAAGGTGAGGTGCCACGGGTGCGGGCCCTGCTTGTTCATGAGGTCGAGGTGCTCGGTGGCCACCGCCGCCGACTGGCCGCCGGACAGGAAGGCGATGCCGGGCACGGCCGCGGGCACGGTGCGGTACAGGAGGTCGAGCGTGCGGTCGGCCACCTCCTGCGGGCTGGCCTGGGTGGGGCACTTCTTGCCCGAGATGACCATGTTGGGCTTGAGGACCATGCCCTTGAGGTCGACGTTCTGGGCGGCCAGCTCGGCGAAGACCCGGCGCTGGGCCCGCAGCGTGGCCGAGTAGCAGGTGTCGATGTCGTTGTCCGCGTCCATGAGGACCTCGGGCTCGACGATCGGTACCAAGCCACCCTCCTGGCACAGGGCCGCGTAGCGGCCGAGGGCGTGGGCGTTGCAGCGGATGGCGTAGTCCGAGGGCAGCCCGTCGCCGATGACGATCACGGCCCGCCACTTGGCGAACTTGGCGCCGAGGGTGACGTACTCGGCGATGCGCTCACGCAGCCCGTCGAGGCCCTCGGTCACCTGCTCGTCGGGCTTGTTGGCTAGCGGCTTGGAGCCGGTGTCCACCTTGATGCCGGGCAGGATGCCCTTGGCCTCGAGCATCTTGGGGAAGGGGGTGCCGTCGTCGGCCTTCTGGCGGATGGTCTCGTCGTACAGGATGACGCCGCTGATGTACTCCTCGATCCCCGGGGTGGAGAGGAGGGTGTTGCGGTACGACCGGCGGTTCTCCTCTGTGGACTCGATGTCGAGTGCTGCGAAACGCTTCGTGATCGTGGCGTTGCTCTCGTCCGCCGCCAGGACTCCCCGGCCCGGAGCGACCATCGCCTGGGCGACGGCAGCGAGATCAGATGCGCTCATATCGTGGGATTCCTCCTGGTCAGGGTGCTTTCTCTGTCCCGACGTTAGCCCGGCGAGGCGTCCCGGACCAGGGTGAAGCCGTCGCCCCCCAGGTGGGCGAGGAACAGCCCTGCGGTGGCGGGGAGCGGTTCCTCGGCCCGGGCGACGACGTGCCAGGCCCGCTGGCGGGGCAGACCGCCGCAGCGCCATTCCTCCAGCGTGCCCTCCTCCAGCTCCCGGGCGACGGCGTCGCGCGAGATCAACGTGATGCCCAGCCCCACCTGCACCGACTCCCGGATGGCGCCGTTGGATCCCACGGTCAGCGTGCGGGGGTCGACGCCGAGCTCGTCGAGGAGCTCCTCCGCCGTGCTGCGGGTGCCCGAGCCCTCCTCCCGCAGGAGCACCACCGAGCGGGCGACGGTCTCCACGTCGACCTCGCGCGACGACGGCTTCCCCGTGCCCGCCGCCACCAGCACCAGCACGTTGGGCCGGGTGGCCAGGGTGACGAAGCGGCCCCCGCCCGGCGGCCGGCCGCCCACGGCCAGGTCGGCCTCGTGGTGCTCCAGGGCGTCCCACACCCGGGCCCGGTTCCCGACCTCCACGGTGATGCCGGCCTCCGGGTGCCGGGCGCGGAAGCCGGCCAGGAAGCGGGGCACGACGTGCTCGCCGGCGGTGGTGACCGCGGCCAGGCGCAGCTGGCCCCGCTCGGGGTCGAGGGCCTCGGCGGTGGCCGCCTTGCCGGTCTCGAGCAGGGCGAGGATGTTGCTGGCGTACCGGGCGAAGACGACCCCGGCCGGCGTCACCACCAGGCCGCGCCCGGCCCGCTCGACCAGCTTGACCCCCAGCTCCTTCTCGATCGACCCGACGGCGGCCGAGACCGCGGGCGGGCTGACCAGCAGGGCACGAGCGGCGTCGATCACCGAGCCCGAGGCCGCGACCTCCACGAACGTCCGGAGCTGGTTGAAGGTCATGGCTAACCATAGCCTGAACGGTTACGGGGATAACACGGAAAATACGACATGGACAGGCTAAGAACCGTTTGCCACAATCGTCAGCAGGCACGCGAGGAGGTCGCATGGCCGGTACTGGCCGCACGGCAGGGGAGCAGGCTGGCATCGCCAGGGCGAGGGCTGCAGACCGCGACGGCGGACCGTTCAGCGTCGACCGCGACGGCCACCGACCCAACGCCCGACCACATCGGGCAGTAGCGCAGCCGGCCACCACCTCTCCCGGGGACGGCTGGCGCTGACGCCGCGTCCTCAGCTCCGGAGGATCCGCCTTCCCTCGGCCGTCGCCTTCAGGCCCCCGCCGGGCCCGACCATCGACCGGGCTAGTGCCAGCGCAGTCGGGCCGAGCGGCTCGTCCGAGCTGCAGACCAGGTGCCACGGCCGGTCGATCGGGGTGCCAGGGCACGCCCACACGGAGACGGCCCCCCGGGAGATGCGCTCGGCGGAGGCGTCGAGGGAGATCAACCCCACGCCCAGCCTCAACTCCACGGCTCGCTCGATGGCGGCGTTGGATCCGAGGATCATCGTGGGAGGGTCGATGTCCAGCTCGGCCAGCAGGGCGTCGGCTGCGGCGCGTGTCCCGGAACCCGGTTCGCGCAACAGCCACGTCTCCCGGGCCGCGTCGCGCATGGCATCAGAACCGTTCGCCCGTGGCGTCGCCGGGGGCGGACCGATGAGGACGAGCCGGTTCCCGCCACGGGCCAGGGTGTTCGCCGGCACGGTGACCGGCGGGCGCCCGGCGACGACGAGGTCGGCCTCGTGATGGCGCAACGTCTCCCACACCGTGGTCCGGTTGCCCACCTGGATGGTGACGCCGGCGTCGGGGTGCTCCTGACGGAAACGGGCCACGACGGGCAGGAGCACCTGCTCTGCGGCCGTGGCCACGGCGACGAGTCGAACGGTGCCCCGTTCGGGGTCGTCGATGCTGCGGGCGCGGCGGGAGCCCTGGTCGAGGAGGCCGAGGCTGCTGCGCACGTGCTCGGCGAAAGCGTTCCCGGCGCGCGTCAGGCGGAGGGTGCGGCCGTGGCGGGCCACGAGCTCCACGCCCAACTCGCGCTCGAGGCTGGCGATGGCGGCCGAGACGGCCGGTTGCGAGACGAGGAGCGACTCGGCCGCGATCCGGACGGACCCGGCGTCGGCGACCACGAGAAACGTGCGGAGCTGGCTCAACGTCATCGCCATCAGGCGAACAGGGTAACCGTTCGCTTATGAATTTGGACAAGTGGCTAGCCAGAAAGGATCTCCACCGTCCCCCACGTCACCCGGACACCAAGTTCGTTGAGGCCACGAGCCTTCGAGGGCAACCCCTGTCCCGTTTCCGGCGCTTCAACATCGATAAGCAAAATCCAATAACACATAAGTAACTTTTAACTTTACTCCGCGGCGGCGGAGGCGTAGGGTCGAACGAAGTCATCCAGGACGAGCGTCAAACTCCGTAGTGGAGTTCTGAGACCGGGCCCGAATCGGGCCTCACCCCGAGGAGAACCGAGTGGCACAGAACAACGGAAGCGGTGGCTACCAGGCCGGCGTCAAGGAGTACGCCAAGACCTACTGGACCCCGGATTACGTGCCGCTGGACACCGACCTGCTGGCCGTCTTCAAGGTGGTCCCCCAGCAGGGAGTGCCGCGTGAGGAAGCGGCCGCCGCGGTGGCCGCCGAGTCGTCCACCGGCACCTGGACCACGGTGTGGACCGACCTGCTCACCGACCTCGACTACTACAAGGGCCGGGCGTACCGGATCGACCCGATCAAGGAGAGCAACGAGGGCGCCTTCTTCGCCTTCGTCGCCTACCCGATCGACCTCTTCGAGGAGGGCTCGGTCGTCAACGTCCTGACCTCGCTCGTCGGCAACGTCTTCGGCTTCAAGGCCATCCGCAGCCTGCGCCTCGAGGACATCCGCTTCCCGATCGCCTACGTGAAGACCTGCGGCGGCCCCCCCAACGGCATCCAGATGGAGCGCGACCGCCTCAACAAGTACGGGCGCGCCCTCCTGGGCTGCACGATCAAGCCCAAGCTCGGCCTGTCGGCCAAGAACTACGGGCGTGCCGTCTACGAGTGCCTCCGAGGCGGGCTCGACTTCACCAAGGACGACGAGAACATCAACAGCCAGCCGTTCATGCGCTGGAACCACCGCTTCGAGTTCGTGATGGAGGCGGTGCAGAAGGCCACGGCCGAGACGGGCGAGAAGAAGGGCCACTACCTCAACTGCACCGCAGCCACGCCGGAGGCCATGTACGAGCGGGCGGAGTTCGCCAAGTCCCTCGGCGCCCCGATCATCATGCACGACTTCCTCACCGCCGGCTTCACCGCCAACACCGGCCTGGCCAACTGGTGCCGCAAGAACGGCATGCTGCTCCACATCCACCGTGCGATGCACGCGGTGATCGACCGCCACCCCATGCACGGCATCCACTTCCGGGTGCTCGCCAAGTGCCTGCGCCTGTCCGGTGGCGACCACCTCCACGCCGGCACCGTGGTCGGCAAGCTCGAAGGCGACCGCGAGGCCACCATGGGCTGGATCGACACGCTGCGGGAGTCCTACATCCCCGAGAACCGCAAGCGGGGCATCTTCTTCGACCAGGACTGGGGCTCGATGCCCGGCGTCATCCCCGTGGCCTCCGGCGGCATCCACGTCTGGCACATGCCCGCCCTGGTGGCGATCTTCGGCGACGACGCCTGCCTGCAGTTCGGCGGCGGCACGCTCGGCCACCCGTGGGGCAACGCCCCGGGCGCCCACGCCAACCGGGTGGCGCTCGAGGCCTGCGTGGAGGCCCGCAACCAGGGCCGGCAGGTCGAACGGGAGGGTCGCGAGATCCTCACCGAGGCGGCCCGCCACAGCCCCGAGCTGGCGATCGCCATGGAGACCTGGAAGGAAATCAAGTTCGAGTTCGACACCGTGGACAAGATCACCGCCTGACCGCGGGCTCGCCGCCGGGTCCACGCCCCCGGCGCCTCCACCGTCCCGGCCCCGAAAACGAGAGGGCCCCGAAAGGAGATTTGAAATGCACATCGAACCCTACGGGCCCACCCCGCGCCATGTGGAGACCTTCTCCTACCTGCCTCCGCTGACGCCCGAGCGGCTCCGTCACCAGATCGCGTACCTCATCGAGCAGGGCTGGAGCCCGGCCATCGAGCACACGGAGCCCGAGAAGGCCTTCTCCAACTTCTGGTACCTCTGGGAGCTCCCGTACTTCGGTGAGCGGTCGGTCGACAGGGTCCTGGCCGAGCTCGAGTCCTGCCACCGGGCCAATCCCGGTCACCACGTGCGCCTCCTCGGGTACGACAACTACACGCAGACCCAAGGCACGGCGTTCATCGTCCACCGAGCCGGAGCCCGGTGACGATGCGGATGTACGTGGTCCAGACCGCCGACAGCGGGCACCAGGCCGCGCCCCGAGACGCTGCCCGTTCCGGGCGCGCTGCGGCGATGTCGCGGCGCCGGGCGCTCGCGGCCGGGCGGAAGGCGTTGACGCCCGCGCCCGCACCCGAGCCGGCGCGTACCGCAACTCCGCGGGCGACCGCGGCCGCGGACGACGGCGTGGCCCCTGCCCGGCTCGGCCGCGCCCTGTCCATGCAGCGCCGGCGCCAGCTGGCCCAGGGCAAGCGGGCGCTGGCCGGCGGCGGTGACCGGCCGGCGGCTGCCGCCGCCGCTCCCGGCGCGCCGACCTTGGTCGTCTACCGCGGTGGGGCGGGCTGACCATGGGGATGTACGCGGTCGACACCGCCGACAGCGCTGAGCTGTCCCAGCTCCGGGATGCCGCCCGGAACGGCCGCGCCGTGGCGGCCGAGCGCCGCCGCCAGCTGTCCCAGGGCAAGCAGGCGCTGAACGGTGCCGGCGCGCCTCCCGCCGCCGAGAACCAGCAGGCTCACGGTGCCGGCGCGCCACCGGCCGTGTCCAACGGCCAAGGCGCGGCGAACGGCACGCAGGCGACCCCGCAGCCGTCTGCCGCCCCGACCGACGCCGTGGCCGCCGCCCACTTCGGCCGCACCGTCTCCATGGAGCGCCGCCGCCAGCTGTCCCAGGGCAAGCAGGCGCTCGACGGCGCCGGCGCGGCCCCCCCGGCTTCCAACGGTCAGGGCGCGCCCGAGGAGACTCCCGTGGCTCCCGAGCCGGCGCGCACTGCGACAGCGTCCGACGCCGTGGCCGCCGCCCACTTCGGCCGCACCGTCTCGATGGAGCGCCGCCGCCAGCTGTCCCAGGGCAAGCAGGCGCTCGACGGCGCCGGCGCCGCGCCCCCCGCCAGGGGTGTCCAGGCCGACGAGCCGGCGCGCACTGCGACGCCGACCGACGCCGTGGCCGCCGCCCACTTCGGCCGCACCGTCTCGATGGAGCGCCGCCGCCAGCTGTCCCAGGGCAAGATGGCCCTCGACGGCGCCGGCGCGGCTCCCACCGCAAGGACCGTCCAGGCCGACGGCCAGGGCGCGCCTAGCGCCCCGACCGACGCCGTGGCCGCCGCCCACTTCGGCCGCACCGTCTCCATGCAGCGCCGCCGCCAGATGTCCCAGGGCAAGATGGCCCTCGACGGCGCCGGTGAGCTGCCCGCCGCCGAGAGCCTGCCCGTCGACGGCGCGGCCTCCGGTCGTGAGCAGGCCATGGCTCGGCGGGCGGAGGCGAGCCGCATGGGCAGCGCGGGAATCCGCAGGCCCCAGGCCGAGGGCCGGGTGGCGTACCCGCCCAAGGTCATCGTGTCGCCCACCGAGCGGGGCCAGCAGGTGACCGGGCTGCGGATCGGACCGGGCGTGCGGGTGACGGGCGACGAGCCCGGTGCCGGGCTCCCGGTGACGGGCACGCAGTACGTCGCCGCCGACGGGTCCGCCCCGCCGGCGGGCGCCGGGCCCAAGGTGGGCCACGTGCGCACGCCGCACGGCCTCCTCGTCTCCGGCACCACCGTCCGCAACAGGGTGCACATCACCGGCGACGAGGCCGGCGAGCACCTCCCCATCACCGGCGAAGCCGACCAGAAGCTCGACGACGACCTGACCCCCCGCAGCGACGGCACCTACCGCCCGGCGCAGTTCCCGCGCCGGGCCGACCCGCACGGCGCGACCGCGGTCGGCACCAGGCTCGGCGGCCAGCGGGGCATGGCGCCCGCCAGGGCAGACGAGCCCTGGTACCCGCTGGAGACCACCGACAAGGGATGGGCCGTCACCGGCACGGCCGTCGGCCGCAGCGGGCGGGTCACGGGGAACGAGGCCGGCTCCTGCCGCCCGATCACCGGCGACCAGTACCAGGACATCCTGTCCGCCACCGAATGCGGTGGCCTCGGTGGCGGTACCGCGCCGGCTGCCCACCTCAACCGGGCCCGGCTGGACCCGGCGACCGGCGGCAAGGTCTCCGTGGCCCAGACCTGGGGCGGCCAGGTCGTCACGGGCCCCAGCGTGGAGCACCGTCCCAACGTCACCGGCGACGAGCCGGGTAGCTGCCGGCCCGTGACCGGCACGCCGTACCAGGGCCCGTCCACCGCCCACGGCTGGTGCGAGCCCGGCGAGGGTGCGTTCGCGGCCCGGCGCCTCGACCCCAGGCCCGAGGGTGTGGCCGTGACCGGCGACGTCCCTCAGTACGCCAAGCACGTCACCGGCATCGAACGCGGCTGGCGGAACGACATCACCGGGTCCTCCTACTACGGCGAGATGCGGCCGGCGGAGCCTGCGGCCGACGACCCGGCCCAGGAGCAGGGCTTCCCGGTGGCACTGGCCCGGCGCCTGGCCGGTAGGGAGCGTGGCGATGCCACCCAAGAGGTGCCGCCCGCTTCCTGCGTGCCGGGCCGCATCACCGGCGCCTTCGCCATCGACGCCGGCAAGGTGACCGGCAACAACGAGTTCCTGTTCCGGCCCCGCCAGAGCCGTGACCGCAGCCAAGCGGTGGCGGTCACGGGCGAAGGCCGGACCGACGGTCGCACGATCACCGGTTCGCCCGCGGCATGGACGTCCCACGACCGGGTCACCGGCACCGAGGGCTACATCGCGGCCGGGCGCAACCCGAGCGAGAGCGGCGGCGGGAGCAACGCCTGGGCCGGCGCCCGCAGGTTCAAGAACCTGGCCACACCGGGCGGGCCGAGTGAGGGGGCCGCCAAGGTCACCGGCCGGGTCGGCGGGAGCCCGAAGGACGCGGCCAAGGTCACCGTCTCCGGCGGAGCCCAAGGATGAAGTCGTCCCTGCTCCAGCCCGACGGGCGCTCGCTTGCTCCCTGGGAGCAGGCGCCGGCGTGGACGCGCCCGGGCGCGGTGGCGACGGTGACGTCGCCGCCAAGCCGGGCGGCCCGGAACGGCGCCTTCGCGTTCAACGTGCCGGCGGGCGCCCATCCGCTGGCCGAGCCGGCGCTCAGCGCCGCCCTGAAGCAGCGAGCCGAGGAGATCGCGGCCGCCTTCGCCCTCATCGAACCGGTCCTGCGCCGGCTGGCACCGCGCCAGTTCGACGACGGCTTCGCCGAGCGCGCGCACCGCGAGCTGGCCGACTCGCTCGGGGTCGACATCCCGGCGGCCGAGCTGGAGTCGTCCTGGAGCACGCCGTTGGACCTCGGGCGCGTCTACGCCCGCTGCGTGCTCGGGACGTTCCGCAACCTGGTGGAGCGCGAGTTCGACCGGAGCCTGGCCGTGCTGCTCGACGAGGGCGAGAGCAACGAGGTGTTGATCCGGCGCTTCGGCTTCCACGCGGTCGACATCACGTCCTGCGCCGACGGCCGCCTTGCCGGAGCGGTGGATTTCATCCTGCGGGTGCCGCCTGCGGTCGTGGTGTGGCGCGACGCGTACGCCGGCGCCATGTTCGACGTCGAGGACGCGCTGCACCGCTGGGAGGCGGTGGAGCTGCGACGCTGGCGCGAGGGCCGGCCGAACGACGCCAGCGAGCCGACGCGCTACCTGAAGATCGGCCTCTACCACTTCAGCAGCGTGGACCCACCCCACCAAGGCTGTGCTGCGTTCGGCAGTGACGAGCGGCGGGCCGCCAGCGGCCTGCTGGCCCGGCTCCAGGAGTTCGCCGGTGCCGTCGAGGCCACCCAGTGCTGCGAGGCGAAGGTGGACACCCTGCTCGTCGGGGTGGACACGGACACCGACGCCATCCGCGTCCACGTTCCCGACGCCGCCGGCAGGACGGACCCGGAGCGCTTCGTCTCCAGCGCCACGCTCTACGAGCAGACTGCGAGCCTCGAGCGCGAGGCGGCCAAGGAGTTCATCCGTCACGCCGTCGCCGACTGCATGGGCGTGGACGCGGCCGACGCCGCCACCGAGGGCATGCGCTGGCTCTGCGGCTACCTGCTGAAGAACAACATCGGCCAGGTCGACGCGGTCGTCGGCTGGAGCGGCGGACGGTACGCGGACTCCGGCCACGCCGAGAAGCTGGTCGTGGCCGGCGACGCCATCGACGACGTGCAGCTGCGCAACCTCATGTTCCAGGCGCAGATGGGCACGGTCGAAGAAGGTGCCGTCGACCTCGACATCGGCATCGCCGTCCTCAGAAAGACGAACGGTCCGGACGGGCTTGCCGTCCCGGTGCTCGTGCACGTCGCCTACGACGAGCGCATCCCGGGCGCCCGGGCCAGGGCGCAGGAACGCGCCCGCCGCCTCGCGGCGGCCATCGACGCCCGGTACGCGGGTGCGTCCGGCCCTGGTGGTCTCGTCACCCAAGGGGTCGTCCGAGCGCGGGGCGGGTCGCGCCTCGAGCTCGTCGAGGCGGAGGTGGCAGAGCGATGAAGATCTTCTGCGTCGAAGGCACGCTGGTCGCCACCGCCCGCATCCCCGGCCTCGAGCTCCACCGGCTGCTGGTCGTCCGTGACCGCAAGGGGAGCAAGCAGGTGGCGGTCGACCCCGTCGGCTGCAAGCCGGGCGACTGGGTGATCGCGTGTGGCAGCTCGGCGGCTCGCGAGGCCGCCGGCCACAAGGACTACCCGAGCGACCTGACCATCGTCGGCATCATCGACTTCTGGGACGAGGACGACCCGGAGACCCCGGACGACGAGCGCCCCGAAGAACCGGAGCTGGTGGTCGTGGAATCGGTCGCCGCGTCCGGCGAAGGGAAGGCCCGGCGATGAACATCCAGCGCGTCGTCGGCGACCTCGTGGCCACCAGCCGGACCCCCACGCTCATGCACAAGTCGCTGCGGGTGGTCGAGGACCACAGCGGCGACCTCGAAGTGGCGGTCGACCCGGTCGGCACACGGCCCGGCGACTTCGTCATCACCATCAGCACCTCGGCGGCTCGCCATGCCACCGGCGACTACAGCATCACCACCGACCTCACCATCGGCGGGATCATCGACCACTGGAGCGAGGAGCGCTGGCGGGACTGACCCGGTCCAACGCCCTCAGCACCACCCGACCTCAACACACCCACGGAGGAAAGCACAGCAAATGGCCAACAATGGAAGTTCCGACATTCCGGGCATCGCCCTGGGCATGATCGAGACCCGGGGCCTCGTCCCGGCGATCGAGGCTGCCGACGCCATGACCAAGGCGTCCGAGGTGCGGCTGATCGGCCGCCAGTTCGTCGGTGGCGGGTACGTCACCGTCCTGGTCCGGGGCGAGACGGGCGCCGTCAACGCCGCCGTCCGTGCCGGTGCTGACGCGTGCGAGCGCGTGGGCGACGGCCTGGCTGCCGCGCACATCATCGCCCGCCCGCACAGCGAGGTCGAGCAGATCCTGCCTTCCGGCGCTCACGAGACCCAGGTCGCACCGGCCTAGGCGGGTCCTCCGATGGGCTACTCGCTCCGCCTCGGTATTCCGGGGCGGCGTGTTGAGCGCAGGCGCGCAGCTCGGACGGGGATCCTCAACGCCAGGCAGCCCGGCTCCCGTTGAGGATCCCCATTGACCGACAGGAGAACCAGATGACCACCGAACCCCGATGGCCGAAGGGCTGGACGGAGGTCGAGAGACCGCCGTCGTTGCACCGCCGCTTCGAGTTCGACGCCTACCCGGAGACACGAGCCTTCCTCGACCGGCTCGCCGGCCTGTCGAAGGAGACCGGGCTCTATCCGGATCTGAGCTTCACCCGGACACACGTCAACGTCACCGTGCATGGTCCGGCGGGAGCAACCGTCGACGCCGAGGCACGGAAGTTCGCGGCCCGGGTCGACGCAATCGCCGCTGTGGAGGCAGCTTGACATGACCCCCGCCAGACGCCGCTCGGCCACCCCCGCCACCGAGGGGCCGACGAGGACTGCCCCCGACGTGCCCATCACCGCGGACCCGGCGCCGGTCCCCGCGAAGACGAAGGCCCGCGCGCGCGTGCTCGGCCCCGAGGGCGAACCTCTCGCCCAAGACGCTCCGACGGGGGATGCCAGCGGGCAAGTGGACCGTGACGAGCGGGTGACCGCGCCGTCGCCACGGCGACCTCTTTCGCTGTACCCGCTCCCTGTCTGGCCGGACTGATGCTTCCCTCCCGCCGTCTCCCCCTTGCCGGCCGCCCCGTGGTTGACGTGGCCGTCGGCGTGCTGCGGGCGCCCGACGGGAGCGTGCTGCTGGCCGAACGCAAGGCCGGCAAGGTCGCGGCCGGCTTCTGGGAGCTGCCCGGGGGCCAGGTCGATCCCGGCGAGAGCCCGGCCCAGGCGGCAGCGCGGGAGCTGCATGAAGAGGTCGGCGTGCGCGCCCTCGAGCTCGCGCCCTGGAGGGTCTACGAGCACGACTTCCCGACCCAGCGGCTGCGGTTGCACTGGTTCCACGTGCGCCGGTGGGACGGCGAGCCGAGCGGCAGGGAAGGCCAGCGGGTGGCATGGGTGGATCCCGCCCATCCGACGGTTGGGCCCCTGCTGCCGAGCAACGAGCTCGCCTTGGCGACGCTGGCGCTTCCGCAGCTGGTGGGAGTCGCCCGGGTGAGCCGGGCGCCGGGCGCTCCTGACGAGCTGCTGGCGCGGGTGCCGGCGTTGGTGGCCGGCGGCCTCCGGCTTCTCATCGTGCGGGGGCTGGAGCTGGCGCCCGGCCAGCGCGTCCAGCTCACCCGCCGGCTGCGCCAGCTCCGCCGAGGGTCCGGGATGCGTCTTCTCCTGTCCGGGACTGCCCTCGAGGCCCGCCAAGCCGGAGCCTGCGGGCTGCACAGCTCCGCCGCCGCGCTGGCCGGCTTGATAGAGCGGCCGCCGACCCGCTTGTGGGCGGTGTCGGCGCACAATGCCCGCGACCTCGAGCGCGCCGCTGCGCTGGGCGCCGACGTCGCCATCGTGTCGCCGGTCCTCCCCACGGCTGCGCATCCGGGGGACCAGGCGTTCGGCTGGGACGGTCTGAAGGCACTGGTGGCGGCCAGCCCGTTGCCCGTCTACGCCCAAGGGGGGCTGGGGCCGGGCGACGTCGGCGCGGCGCGCAAGGCGGGGGCCATCGGTGTGGCGGTCGACATCTCCCGCCTCCCGGGGTCCAACTGATGGATCGAGTCGTCCGGTTCAATCCGAAGATGCCGCACGACCTGACGAGCCTCCACCTGACCATCGGATGACGGTCCAGCGCATCGCTGGGGTCCCTCGGTCGCGATGACACTGACCGAGCTGCTCGTGATCGTCGTCCCCGCGCTTCCCGTGCTGGCGGCCGTGGCGATCACCGCGGCGCACCCCGCCGGCTGGTCGACGCCCACGGTGCGCGTCGGAGAGCGGTCCTACCGATGGGCCGTCCGAGCGGCGGCGGCGGCCTTCGTCCTGGCCGTCGTCGTGGCGGTCGTCGTGGCGGTGGACGGGCCGATCGAAGCCGTGGTGGAGGGCAGCGACGGCGATGCGGTCATCGGCGTCCATGCGAGCCGCGTCACCAGCGTGCTGGGCCTGCTCACCACCGGCGTCGGCCTGGTCGTCCAGTCCTTCGCCGGCCGGAACATGCAGGGCGACCTTCGGGGGCGCCGCTTCTTCGTCCTGGCCTCCCTGCTCACGGCGGCGACGACGTCGGTGGCCTTCGCCGCCACCCTCGGCCTGCTGTGCGCCTCCTGGATCCTGGCCGGCGTCGCCCTGGCCGCGCTGGTGGCCCACCGGGCCACCTGGCAGCCGGCGCCGCGCGCGGCCCGCCGAGTGAGGCGCAACCTCCAGGTCGGGGACGGCGCCCTCCTGCTGGCCGCGCTGCTCGCCATCGTCTCCGCCGGCGAGGTCGACCTCCGCTCGCCGGCCGGAGCCGCCACGGAGCTCGCGAACGAGTCGATCCCATGGCTCGGCTGGAAGGTCCTGCCGGTGGTCGCCGTGCTCCTGACCGTCGCCAGCGTCTCCCGGTCCGCGCTCGTGCCCCTGCACCGCTGGCTGCCGGCCACGATCGCGGCGCCGACGCCGGTGTCGGCGCTTCTGCACGCCGGCGTCGTCAACGGTGCCGGTGTCCTGCTGGTGCGACTCGCTCCCATCTTCGGGTCGTCGTCGCTGGCGACGCACCTGGCCTTCGCCGCGGGAGCCGTCACGGCTTGTTACGCCACGTCCGTGAAGCTGGTGCGCAGCGACGTGAAGGGGAACCTGGCGTGGTCCACGGCGGGCCAGATGGGGTTCATGACCGTGCAGGTCGCCATCGGCGCGCTCGCCGCCGCGTTGCTCCACGTCATCGGGCACGGCATGTACAAGGCCGCACTGTTCCTCGGGGCCGGTGGCTCGGTGACGGCCCATCACCGCCACCACCAGCGCCCCGCCCCACATGCCGTCGCCCGAAGCGTCCGGGTGGGTGTCGCGATGCTCGTGCCGGCTGCGGCGCTGTGGGCAGCGTACCTGGTCATCCACCCGCACCTCTCGACGGCGGCGCGCGTGCTGGTGACGGTGTTCGCATGGGCGACGGCGGCCCGGGCCGCCGACGGGTGGCTGCGCTCGGCGCCGTTCCGGCCGGTCGCGGCGGTCGTCACCGGGGCGCTGGGTACCACAGCCGGCGTGTTCGCCTACATCGGCGGGCTGACCGCTCTGGAGAAGTTCGTCGCTCCTGCGCTTCCCGCTGAGGTGGCCGCGCCGGTCAGCGCTGCGGTCCTCGTGGCGACGCTCACGGTGGTCGGCGCTGCGGTCGCCATCTTCTGGCTCGCGCCAGGGGAGGGGATGCGCAGGCTGCGGAGCCGGGTGTACGCCCTCGTGCTCACCTCGGCGCCGGTCGCCTCCCGGTTGACGACCCGAGGCAGTTCGACGGGGGTGGCGCCCGTGCCGGAGACCCGCCACCTGCCGCGCGTGGAGCCGGCCCGTTCGGCCCGACCGACATGAGCGAGCAGAACGACGGCCAGGGCGGACGATCGGCCCGCGACACCGACCTCCTCGCCGACCTCTCGAAGGCGGCGGAGATCATCGCTCCCCTCTGGCCGCTGACCAGCTTCGTGGCGGTCAACCCCCTCATCGGCTTGCAGCACGTGCCCTTCGACGAGGCAACCGCAGTTGCCCGACGGTGGTTGCGGGCCCGCACCCACCAGACCATGGGCGCGTTCCGCGCCGCCTACGGGCGCGGGGCCGTCACCGATGCGGATCTCCGGCGAGCCATCGTCGACGTCGACCCGACGCTGTCGTCGCAGCCCGGCGTCGAGATCGGGGACCGAACGGTCGATGCAGTGGAGATCGTCCGCTTGGACCTCCTCCTGGGCCCGGACGACAAGCCCCGGGACACCTCCCGCGATCGGCTCGGCCGTACGGACGTCGAGACCGTCCGCACGGTCAGCGAGCTGGTGGCCGCGTGGTGCGCGGTGTTCGTCGACGAGGCCGGCGTTCCGTGGCCCATGCCCGGCCGCGAGCGCGGGTTCTTCCAGGCGTGGCGAGAGCTCGGGGTGCACGACCTCCGGCTCCGGCGCCTCGCCGGCCCGAACGGCATGCAGTGGCTGGCGAAGCTCCCTGATCGCCCGCTCGAGGCGCTCGCCGCGTCTCTCGACGCGCTGGATGTCGTCGGCGATCGCGTCGAGGCGCTGCGCGAGCACCTCGGCCGGCTTCCGGGCTGGGCCGGGTACGCGCGCTGGCACGAGGACTGGGCTCCGCCCGGCCACCATCGTCCCCCGTTGCGCCTCTTGGACCTGCTCGCCGTGCAGGTGGCGGCCACGGCCGCGGCGGCCCATGGCACACCCGCCCCGCAGCCCCGGCAGAACGAGGATCAGGAGGTCGAGAAGCTCCTCGAGCGCCGGGTGGCGGCAGTGGTCGCCACCCTGAACAGCACCTCCGACGGTCCCGCCGACGCCTCCACGGTGCGGGCCGTTCTCGAGCGGGTGCCGCCGCCCGTGCGGAAAGCGATGTGGCTCGAGGCGCAGGAGGGCAACTTCCGCGACCGGCTGCTGGGATTGATGAGCCGCCTCGACCCGGGCCCGGCGACCGATCGGCCCGACGTGCAGGCCGCCTTCTGCATCGACGTGCGCTCGGAGGGCCTGCAGCGGTACCTGCAGGCCCTCGGCCCCTACGAGACCCTCGGCTTCGCCGGGTTCTTCGGCGTTCCCGTGCGGTGGCGGCCGCTGGGCGCGACGGAGACCCAGTCGCGCTGCCCGGTGCTGCTGACGCCCGAGCACGAGGTCGACGAGGAGCCGGTCGTTCCTGACGGGGCGCTCGGCTACCTCACCGCGCAGCGGACCGCCGGCGCGGGACACGGGGCCTTCCACGCCGCCAAGGGGAGTCCGGGCGGGCCGTTCGCACTCGCCGAGGCGGCGGGCTACCTCATGGGGCCCGCGGCTGCGACCAAGACGCTGGCTCCGGGCTTCGTGCGTCGCCTGAGGGGACTGACGGCGCGCCTCGTCCCCCTCCCGCAGACCCGACCGGGCGTCGAGGCCGAGCAGCACGACGGCTACGGCTTGGCGCTCGAGGAGCGGATCTCCTTCGGCAGGAGCATCGTGCGGACGATGGGCTTGACCCGCTTCGCCCGGCTCGTCGTCCTCTGCGGGCACGGCAGCTTCAACCTCAACAACCCGCACGCCTCGTCCTACGACTGCGGCGCGTGCGGTGGCGCCCCCGGAGGTCCGAGCGCCCGAGTGGCGGTGACCATCCTCAACGACCCGGGGGTCCGGGCCGGCCTTAAGGAGGATGGCATCACGGTGCCTGACGACACCGTGTTCGTCGCCGCCCAGCACGACACCGTCTCCGACGTCGTGACCATTCTCGACCGCGAGACCGTGCCGGAGAGCCACGCGGCGCTGCTGGGGACCTTCGAGCGGGACGTGGCCGTGGCCGGCGAACGGCTCGCCCGTGAACGGGCCGGGCGGCTCCCGGGAGATCCGGCGAAGGTCCGGGTGCGGGGGCACGACTGGGCGCAGGTGCGTCCCGAGTGGGGGCTGGCCGGCAACGCGGCGTTCGTCGTCGGACCCCGGTCGATCACCGCCGGGCTCGACCTGGCCTGTCGCGTGTTCCTCCACTCCTACGACGCCGAGGCCGACAGCGACGGCAGCGCCCTGGAGACGATCATGACCGCGCCCCTCGTCGTCGGCCAGTGGATCTCCGCGCAGTACTACTTTTCGGCCGTCGACCCCGATCAGTTCGGCGCGGGCGACAAGACGTTGCACAACCCGGTCGGCGGCATCGGCGTCGTCCTCGGCGAGGGGGGCGACCTCCAGGTCGGCCTTCCCGCGCAGGCGGTGGGGATCGGAGACCGGCGCATGCACGAACCGCTGCGCCTGCTCGCGGTCATCCAGGCGCCCCTGGAGCGCATCGAGGGGATCATCCAGCGCAACCAGGTGCTCCAGGAACTCATCGGCGGCAAGTGGATCACCGTGGCCGGCCGTTCCCACGGTGACGAGCACTGGTCCATCCGCAGCGCCGACGGCACGTGGACGACGTGGTCTCCCGCCGACGACAGTGTCGACTACACCAACGCATCGCTCGAGGTTCGTTGAGCGAGAGGGCGCCGGCGGCCGGGCCCCGGGCGGGACTGATCCGCCCTCCGCTGGCCGCAACCGCCCCGGGTCCCAGTACACTGGCCTCCGGCGGCGGCGTGGCCGAGTGGTTCAGGCAAGGGCCTGCAAAGCCCTCTACAGGAGTTCGATTCTCCTCGCCGCCTCAAGCGCCCCTGACCTGTATAATCGCAGGTCAGGGGCACTTTTCGTTGTGACCGCGAGGCACCGCAGTCGCCCGTCAGTGACCCCCAGAAACCCCTGGTTCTGCTCCCACGCGCTCCCAAGGCGCTCCCACAGGAGGTTCCAGATGGGGTTCATCGAGAAGCGCAGCGGCGGCTACCGGGCCAGGTACCGGGATCCGCTCGGCCGCCTGACGTCCAAGACCTTCACCCGCAAGGCCGACGCCGAGCGCTGGACGAAGGAGATGGAGGTCGCCATCGAGCGGGGGGACTGGCTCGACCCCCGCAACGCCCAGGTGCCGCTGGCCACCTGGGCCGAGGAGTACCTGTTGCTCGCCCGGCGCCTGTCGCCGTCGTCGCAGGAGACCTACGAGCGCGACCTGCGCAAGTACATCCTGCCGAGGTTCGGCGCCTATCGCATCGGCCGGCTGCCGGCGGATGAGATCGAGAACTGGCTCAACGACGAGGTGGCTGCGGGCATCGCCCCGTCGTCGGTGCACCGCCACTACCGCATCCTGCGCCGGGTGCTGCAGGTGGCCGTGGAGAAGCAGAAGCTCCAGGCCAACCCGTGCGACCGGGTCGAGCCGCCGAGCGTCCCCAAGACTGAGATGACATTCCTCACGTGGGAGCAGGCCGTGGACCTGGCCGAGGCCCACCAGGAGCGCTATCGGACGCTCATCTACCTCGCCGTCGACTCCGGCATGCGTTGGAGCGAGCTGATCGGCCTCCGCCGGGCGCGCGTGGACGTCGGCCGGCGCAAGGTCCGGGTGACGGAGCAGATGATCCGGCTGAAGGGCGGCAAGTGGCACCGCAAGGAGCCGAAGACGCCGGCGTCGGTCCGCTCCATCACCATGTCGGCCGTCACGGCCGAGCTGCTGACCGAGCACGTCGACCGTTTCGTGCTGGCCGGTCCGGACGCGTTGGTATTCGCCAACACCGTCGGTAGCCCGCTGATCTCATCCAGCTTCTGGCAACACCACTTCTCGAAGGGGCTCCAGGCCGCCGGCGTGTCCTGTCGATTTCATGACCTCAGGCATACCAGCGTCGCCCTGGCCATCGCCGAGGGCGCCCACCCGAAGGCCATCCAGACCCGGATGGGCCACTCGTCGGTCAACGTGACCCTTGACCGCTACGGCCACCTCTTCCCCGAACTCGACGAGGCCATCGCCACGTCATTCGGCGAGCGCCTGCTGGCCGCGCGCAGGCAGCGGGAGGACGTCGTGAATGCCGGCGTTGGACAAGGGTAGCCGACGGAGCGTTCTCGCTCCCCGCAGCGGCCTGGTCTCTGCGTGGAATCCGCCGAGCACTCCGCTCCTGAGTGCGGCCATCATCCGGCAAATTCGGCGTAGTTAACATTTGCGACACCGGCGCCGTTACGGGCTATGCCCGTCCACCGGGTGCCTGGCCTGGCCGGAGAGCCTGCCCGGCCGCGGTGCACTGCGGCCCGCGGGCCGGCGTCGCAGAAACGCCTTCCATCAGGGACAGGACGCACCTATGGGATCCCCCTGCCAGTCACAGCCAACATGAGAATCAGTCGAGGCATATACCGCCAGCTCCGTTCGAGCTGTGCATGATTGAGCTAATCAGAACACGTTGATCAGCCACAGCGCTAACTGAAGGGTCCCGCCCAACGCCAACAAAGTGATCGAGTCCCGGATGACCGTTATGCGTGTACCGAGGGTCGTCTCGCCAATCATGACCTGCCCTGCGTACGCCTTCGCGAGTTGTTTCCGCAAGGGTGGTTGGAGCTGGGACAATAGTGTGGGCTGTATCGATCCGAAGTCGCTCCTCACTGATAGCGTTGCGGCTGCACCCAACGCTGACAGAAGGACGAGTCCCGATCCGAAAGCCCAGACCGTGTACATAGAGTACCTGACCGGGTCGGTCGGCTCGCTCAGGATCTTTCGCAACCCGGATCCGAAGACGACGAGGACAGCGATGCTGATCGGAAGGACGACCTGGGCTGTCGCACGTAGCCGATCGAATCGAACGTGCTGCGATTCGAGCGATCGACGACATTCTTCGATGAGGAGGTCGAGGTCGTCATCCTTCCAGCCATCAAGTTCGCCAACCGCCGCAATCTCGGGGGACACAACCTGGTGGGGTTTTACTCGTCGGCCGGGAATCGCAAGCGCGATGATGTGGTCGAGATAGACGCGGGTCTCGGCATGAAAGCTACTCACGCGCTCAACCAGTCAGCGATGGCGCCCGTCACCGGATCAGCAATCTCGTCAGGTAAGAAGAGCCATTGGCCGCCTGGGTTGCCATCGATGAACCAGGATTTACCGTCATCGTCCATTATCCAGTCTTGGCTCGTGAATCTCGCGCGGATCGAGCGAGCGACAACCATCGCCATGGCCTCGACAGCAGGGATGGCCGCAGGAGTCCAAGAGGTGTGAGCAGCCGCGCTCCGGCGCCAATCGAGAGGTAGGTTTCTGGCATCGAGTTGCGCCGTCCAAGCCCGCGCTCCAACGGTAACGACGCGAAGGTGCTTCCGTGCGATAATCCTTTGCTGGGCGATAAACGGGGCGACATGTAACCCGGTGAGTACGGGATCGTTGCGCTCAACAAGCCGAGCGTGAACTGCGACCGGCTCGCCAGCGTCACGAAATTCACCGAGGCCCAGAGGCTTCATCACGATGACATCGCCAAGCGCTGGGTCGATGTCGGCCGGATCTGCCACGACACAAGTCGTTGGTACCGGGACACCTTCGGCCAACGCAAGCCGATACTGGACCAGCTTGTTTTCTGCCCGAATCGTCGACCAGTAGTCGGTCACCCACTCGATATCGGTCTCGGAGAGGGAAGCGATCAGCGCTAGGCGTGCCGTGGCCTCGGCAGCCGCGAGACTGCCCAAAGCCATCCCGATGTGATAACCAGCCGGAGCAAGGCGGCGTAGCCACCCACGAGTCGGGCTTCGCCACCGACCGTCCACTGCCACCTCGATACCGTTGATTGATCGACGCCATCGCGTTGTCGCCAGTGATTCAGCGTCAAGCACGAGTGGTGCGAGATCACGGATGCTGAGTTCCCCAAAGACGGCCGAAACATGCAGGTCAGCCATATCGCCGATGATGAGGGGGCACGGCAAACGGGACTCCCCCGTTTATCGCAAGATATCGAGATAGAAGCTTGCGTCCTCGTCCGTAGTCTCGACGGTCGCCGTCAGGCTCGTTCCCGGACGAGGTCGGGGGCGGGGTGTCGGACGGGGCTTGGGACCCGAGCCAGCGGGTTCGAGTGGTTGATGCGCGTCAACAACCAGCCTTGCGGTCCCGGCTCCGCCGAGCGGCTCAGCGGCGCTGAGTATTGCAAGCTCCTGCAGGATCACGTCGTTGTCGATGGTTTCGACTGACGCCGTATAGAGGGTTCCGGGATCGGAGTTGGGAGCGAGCACTCGTTCGCCGAATGCTTCGTAGAGCGACCTTGTCACCGTCACAGGGTAGCGCCATGCCGAAGCTCGACCGCGGTTGGTTGGCTTCAGGCCACCGGTCGGCACGCCATGCTGTCCCTGACAGGAGGGCTCCGCCGCCACCGTCGGCCGCTCGTCCCGCCGCCTGCCAAAATGAGTCCTACACCCCGGACATGATCCGCTGGACGCCTACGTGCACAGGAGGTCGCTTGATGGTCCGGAGCGCATTCTTCAGCTTCCACTACGATCGCGACGTCTGGTGCTCCGACGTTGCCCGCGATGGCTCCGTGACCCAGGAGCGCGAGGCAGCCGGGCTCTCCGGTGCGTCGTTCTACCGGTAATGGCGTCAACCCCTCCGGCGGCCAACGGGGATGGCATCGATGCGAAGCTAAAGCACCTCGAGTTCATCCAGGCGGTCATCGCTCGGATGTCGAACAGCTCATTCCTGTTCAAGGGATGGGCGATCACGATTGCGGCGGGCTTGTCAGCGTTCGCTGCGACGAGTAGTAAGGATGTGCTTCGGGTCGCGCTCATCTCGGCGATCGCGTCGTCGGTCCTATTCTGGGGGCTTGACGGCTATTACCTGTGGATCGAGCACCGGTTTGTTGCGCAGTACCGGAAGGTCGCCGGCATGATGCCGAGCGAAATCGACTTCTCGATGCAGACGGATAGGTCGAATCCAGCCGGCGAGTGGCTCAAGACGTGTATCCGGCCGCACCTGGTGTGTTTCTATGGTGCGATGTTGATCGGCGAAGTCATCGGTCTTCTACTGATGGAGGGGAAGTAATGGCGAGAAGGGTGTTTTTCAGTTTCGAGTATGAGCACGACGTGTCGAGAGCGAACGTCGTCCGGAAATCTGGCATGACGAAGGGCATCGAGGCCGCTGGATACGTCGACGCCGCTGAGTTCGAGAAGGTCAAGAAGCAGGGAGACCCAGCCATCCGGGCCTGGATCGACGACCAGATGAAGGGTACGAGCGTCACGGCGGTCCTAGTCGGCGCGTACACGTGTGCGAGCAAGTGGGTGAAGTACGAGATCGAAGCGAGCGAGAAGCGCGGGAACGGCCTCCTCGGGATCGACATCAGCAAGATCGCGGACCTCGCTGGGAACACCTCTGAAAGATGCGGCAAGCTCCCCGCCGGGTACCCGTTCTACCTGTGGAATAACGACAAGGGCTACGAAAACCTGGGCACGTGGGTCGCGAACGCTGCAAAGGCCGCTGGGAAGTGACGACGGCTCCGGACGCATACGTCGAAGGTTGCGACTTTTGTGCGATCGCCCGGGGCGATGACCGCTCCGTCCAGGTCGTGTGTGAGTCCGATGCTTGGATTGCATTCTTCCCATTGAGTCCGGCGACGAAGGGACACACGCTCGTGATTCCTCGTCATCACATCTCCGACATCTGGCAATTGGACAATCGGCTCGGCTCCGAACTCATGGCAGGAGTGATCCGCGTCGGCCGGGCGGTGCAAGCGGCCGTCCAGCCAGAAGGCATGAACCTCATCAGCTCCAAAGGCAGCGCCGCCGAGCAGACGGTGTTCCACCTCCACCTTCACGTCCTGCCACGATGGGCTCGGGACGGCTTCGATAAGATCTGGCCGACTGATAGCCCCTACGAGGGTGACGATCTCGAGGCGATAGGTGAGGGCATCCGGACAGCCTGCGCCACCCAGCAGTTGTAGAGCGGTGGGGCGCCCAGATCATCTCTTTGGCTCAGAGTCCGTCGGGCAACGCATTCGCAAGGAACCGCATCGACGTGCCCGTTCGCAGGCGCCGTGGGCATACCTATATGGAACGCGCGTCCGCCGAAGCGGTTCAGTTGCCCGAACACGATGAATGCTGGTTGCGGCAACCTGGCGCTGCGATCTGTACCGTGGTTCCCGGCTTACATGTCGATCCCGAGATCGAGCCCCCGGTCCATGCCTCGGATACCCCGCTCAGCGGCCCACTGCTGTGCGCTCTGCTGCCGCGGCTCGGGCCGAGTGCCGTCGAGTCCCTGACGCTCGATGTCGAGCTCCCAGGCGGCAGTGGCGATCTGCTCGTCGAGGCGGTCGAGCCGGCGGAGGGCCTCGGGGTGCTCGTGCTGGAACCGGAGATGGGCGTTGCGCCGGCCCTGGAGGTCGGCCAGGTTCCGTTTAGCCTGGGGCAGATCAACTTTCAGCCGGGCCCGCTCCGGCACGGCGAGCGCCTCGAAGCGCTCGCGGAGCGGACCGACCCGCTCGGCGGCCCTGGCTGCCCGCTGGCGCAGCCGGTGACGCTCCCGGAGCCCGACGTGCTCGGCCTGGGCCAGGCAGGCCCGCCTCTCCTGAACAGCTCCCTTCCACGCGATGGCCGCCTCGCCCAGCGGCGTGCCTCGCCACTCGCCCCATCCCTCGGCCTTGTCCAGGTCCCGGAGCTTGCGCGCTAGGTGCTCCACTGCGTTTCGCGTCTGGTAGAAGGCGGAGCTCGGGTCGGAGGGGACGACGGCGGCCACCGCCGCCCGCTCGGTCACCAGCCGGGCATGACGCAGGCTGGCCGATACTGCGGGGACCTCGGGCGCCGGTTCGGCACCGATGCCCGGCGCCGGCGTGCCCTGGTCGATGGCCCAGCCGATGCGCCGGGAGTGGCTCCACACCCGGCCCAGGTCCTCGATCGCCTGTTCGACCGAGTCGGCCACGGCGTACACGGTGGAGCGCTCTCGGGCCCGGCTCATCTTCACATAGGCCAGCTCGCGTCCCCCGCCGTCCTCGTAGATGTGGGCCCGGCCCACCGTGGCCCCTTGGGAACGATGGACGGTGATGGCGTAGGCGTGGGCCAGGTGCGGGGCGTCGAGCTCCGCTGGGCCGAAGCGCTGGATGCGACCGTCGTCCATGGTGGCAGCGAGTTCCCGTCGCTCCACGTCGACGGCAAGGACGGTGCCGCACTCCGACGTGACGATCTCCCCGCCGGCGCCGGGGGCCAGGGTCACGACGCGGTCCCCGGCCCGGTAGCCGACGTCGCTGACCACCAGCTCCTGGCCTGACAGACGGCCGAGCTTCTTCCACGCCTCACGTCCCCGACGGTTCAGCTCGGCCACGTTGGCCCGACGCCACGCGTACATCGCCGTCTGGCCGCCTTTGGCGGCGTCGGCGGCCCAGCCCGCCACGGTGGCGTCGAGCGCTCTGTCCCGATCGGGGGACACGGCGATGCGACCGGCGCCGGCATACCAGGACACGGCCTGGCCGACCTTGCCCGACCGCAGCTCCAGCAGGGCCGCTCGTTCGGCGTCGTCGACCTGGCGGACGTTCTCGCTGAGTACGTGCACTGCGCGCCCGAAGCGCCGGACCACGGCCTCGAAGCCGCCTCCCGGGCCAACGGAGGACAGTTGGCGAGGGTCGCCCACCGCCACCACCTTGGCCCCGGTCACCCGGGCCGCCTCCAGGAAGGCGACCAGGGCGGCGTCGTCAGTCATCGCCGCCTCGTCCAGCACGGCCACGTGGCGGGGCGACAGGCGCAGGGTGTCGTGGGCGATGCGCCAGTTGAGCGAGGCCAGCGTCCGGCTGTCGATGCCCGCCTCCCGGCTCAGCGTGCGTGCCGCCTGGCCCGAGGTCGAGGTGCCCACCACCTCGTAGCCCGCGGCCTCGAACGCGTCGCGCGCTGCGGCCAGCGCCGTGGTCTTGCCGGAGCCGGCTACGCCGAGGACGAGGTCGACGCCACGCCCCGACGTGCAGACGGCCTCCACCGCCTCGCGCTGGCCGGGGGTGAGCGCGCGTCCGAGTCGCTCCTCGGCGCGCGCTGCTGCAGAGCGCGCGTCCGCGACCGATGTTGCCGCAGCGTTGCACCGCGCGACCTGGGCCTCGACACAGCGGGCGATGGCATCCTCCCGGGCGATGGTCACGGCAGTCGCATAGGCCCGCTCGCTGGCCCCGGCCACGCCCAGCAACGGAACGGCCTCGGGATCGGCCAGAGTCCGGTCGACCACCCGGGCGAGTTCGCCGGGATCACGGCCGTAGAGCGACGGGACCACCGCCACGACGACGTCACGGCGGGTGAACACCTTGCGGGCGGCCAGAGCACCGTCGGCGTCGAGCACTCGGTTGACGACGGCGCGCACCTCCTCGGCGCTCAGGGTGGGCGACGGTCGGCGGCGCTCGGCCGCCCCCCGGTCGACGGCCTGAGCGATGGCTTCGACGCTCCAGCCCACTTCGCCGATCTCCGCTACCCACCGGGGCATCAGCTCGCCGACAGGCTGGTGGCGCTTGGGCGCCCGGGTGGCCCGGGCAGCAACGTTGCGGGCCTGGTAGCTGGAGTTGCCGGTGCGCTGCATCTCGGCCTCGATCTCCGCCGCCCGCTTCGAGTGGATGTCCATGACGGCTTCGGGCACGCCGGCGATCGCCCAATGGCCGAGCTTCCCCGACGGGCCGTTGTCGGCGACGATCCCATAGCCCAGCTCGACGGCCACCCGGGCCGAGGCCATGCGCCCGAACATGGTGGCGGCATGCAGGTGCTCGGTCCACAGGTTGGTGACGGCCGCCTTCCAGCCCCCCTTGTCGTCGTTCATCCGCACGAGGTTCGCCAGCAGCACGTGGTCGTGGGGGCCGGGGTCGCCGGCCCGGGAGGTGGCGTGGCGGGCGGTGGCGTAGATCAGCCCCTCGGTCGGGGTCCGCACCGCCGCCTCCCCCCGTCGTCCTCCCAGGCGGCGGGTCAGGTCGTCGAGATAGGCCAGCGTGGCGTCTCGCTCGGCGTCCATGATCTTGTGCATGTCCTCGGCCCGGCCGATCACGCCCAGCTCGGCAACCGACTTGTGGGCCGAGATCACCAGCTCCAGCCCCGGCCGCTTGGTGTTCACGAGCCGCTCGCCGGTGGTGGGGTCACAGGCGCCACCGGGGCCGTAGATGGCGGCGTACTGCTCGTCGGTCACCGCGCCCTGCAGGCCGAGCAGGCGGGCGCCGGCACCGCCCCACAGCAGGGGCGTCTCGCCCCGGCTGGCGTAGTAGGCGAGGGCCTGGCCGGGGTGGTCGTCGCCCCGGGCCAGCACAGTGGTCCGGTGGTAGTCGACCGAATCGGCTCCCATGATCTGCATCCAGGCCACGGCGGCACCGCCTCCCTTCAAGGGGAACCCTTGAAATCGTGTCCAAGCAATGTTGCAGTATGGGAGCGATGTTGCCGGGTTGTAAAGAGTCTATTTGCTGATCGGTCTATCGCGGTATAGGAGGGTCGGCATTGGACTCTATTCAGTTCTTGGGGTCAATGACGGTTCATAGCGGTCCGCTACGCGTCGCCGTGGTCTGGCGATCGGCTCGGGCGTTGGCATGGTCACTTCGTCCGATCGGTGCGGGGGTGCGACCTTGGAGTCACTCGCGGTGTCTGGAGGGGCTCGGCGAAGAAATCTCAAATTTCTTTGTGGCGTTTCGGCTGGAGACACACCAGTCGAGGGGTAGAGGGGTCGTCGCGGCTCCTCAAGGAGGATCACCGACGATGGACGGTAAGACGACAGGTGGGAACATCCAGACGGAGCTGGTCGACATCGCGTGGGTGGCCAGGCGGCTGGGCGTCAAGGTGCGCCACGTGCGCCGGCTGGTGTCCGAGAGGCGCATTCCCTTCGTCAAGTGGGGGCACCTGCTGCGCTTCGATCCGGCCGAGATCGAAGCCTGGATCGACGGCTTGCGCCGGCCGCCGGCTGCTTGACGGGGGGCGTCGATCACCTGCGACCGCCTTGGCTCTGTGGGCACGTGTGTAGGCAACCAGGTCGGAGGGTGCGATGAGCGCTGACCGGCATGCGGCCCACGGCGCCGAGGACCAGCCGGGTCCCACCCGGTGTGTAATCCGGCGAAAGCGGACACCCGTTCCGTCTGAAAGCGGACACCCGTTCCGGTTCATTCCGGACACAGTGGGGACGGCGCCGAAGACGATCAGTGGAGCGTGGGGCTGGTTGTCACCTCCTTGGTCGCAGAGGCTATGCGTGCGCCACGCCAGCCGGGACCGGGCCCGATAGGGACCGGGGGGAGGGGGCCGGAGGCGGCGCCCTCGGGGCGACGCCGCAGGCTTGGGGAGGGGGACCCTCCCCGGCGCTGGGCCGCAGGCGGGACCCAGCGCCGGCAAGAGGCGCCCGGCGCCAGCCGGGCTCCTTCTCTTGGGTGGCTCCGCCCGGTCACCCGTCGGCCCCGGTGGGCGGTTCGGGATGGCGCTTGCGCATGGATGGGCCCTTGACAGTGATGCGGTGGGCGGCTTGCAGGACGCGGTCGAGAACGGCCTCGCCCAAGGTGGGATCGGCCATGGCCGCGTGCCACTTCTCCACCGGCAGCTGGCTGGCCACCAGGGTGGAGCGGCGCTGGGCCCGGTCCTCGATGACCTCGAGCAGGTCCCGGCACGCCTCGACCGGGGCCGGCGTCAGCAGGAAGTCATCGAGCAGCAGGAGCGACACCCGCCCGAGGGAGTTGAGCACGCGGATGTAGCGCCCGTCGGCCCGGCCCAGGGCCAGTTCGTCGAGCAATCTCGGGGTGCGGACGTAGAGGGCGGTGTGGCCCTGGCGCAGGGCGGCGTTGGCCAGGGCGCAGGCCAAGAACGACTTGCCCACTCCCGTCGGGCCGGTGACGACGAGGTTGTGGTGGCGGGTGACCCAGCCGGCCCCGGCCAGGTCCAGCACCACGGCGCGGTTGAGCCCTCGGGGGGAGCGGAAGTCGATGTCCTCCAGCGCGGCGGGGTAGCGCAGCTTGGCCGCCTTGAGCCTGGTGGCCAGCCGGCGGCTGTCGCGGGCGTCGGCCTCGCGGTCGACGAGCAGGCCGAGGCGGTCCTCGAAGCTGAGCTCGGCCCAGGGCCCGGGGGTGGCCGCCTGGTCGGCGAGGGCGGCGGCCATGGCTCCCAGGCCCAGGGCCTGGAGCTTGGCGATGGTCGGGTTGATGAGCATCACGCCTCCTCGGCCCAGTACTCGGGGCCGCGCAGGTTCTCGTGGTCGGGAGGCGCCGGCGCCGGGACAGGGGTGGGGAGCGGAACGCGGTCGAGTCCCTCGGCCAGGATCGACTTCACCGAGGTGTAGCTGATGGCGCCGACGGCCAGGGCCCGGGCGCAGGCGGCGCCGGTGCGCTCGTTGCCGTAGCGCTTGGCCAGGTTCATCAACCCCAGGCAGGCCCGGTAGCCGTGCTCGGGATGGGACCGGGTGGCCAGGATGCGCTCCACCAGGGTGGCCGTCGCCGGGCTGATGGTCGCAGCCCAGCTGATCAGGCGTGACGGCGTCCACTCAAGATGCGCCCGGTGGGAGGCCGGCATGTGCTCGGGGATGGTCACATAGCGCCGCCGGCCGTGCTCACGGGCGTGGCTGGCCACCCGCTTTCCGCCCTTGAGCACCTCGACCGTGGTCGCCGTGGCCCGCACCTCGACGGGCTGGCGCACCAGCTGGTATGGCACGGAGTAGTAGCGCCCGTCGAAGTCGACGTGGTAGTCGATGTTGACCGTCACCTTCTTCCATTCCGCCAGCTCGAAGGCCCCCGTGGGCAAGGGCTTGAGGGCTTTGGCCTCCAGCTCCTCGAACAGCTCCCGGCGGGAGGTCACCTGGCCCCGGAAGGCCCGGCCGTTGAGCCAGGCCAGCTGCTCGGCGATGGCGGCGTTCAGGTCGGCCAGGCTGAAGAAGCGCCGGTTGCGCAGTGGGGCCAGCACCCAGCGCTCCACGGACAGCACGCCGGCTTCGACGGCGGCCTTGTCATCCACCGTCAACTGCTCGTCCGAGCAGCGATCAGCAGCGAGTCCGCATCACCCACCCGTTCCATCCCCAACGGGGCGAGGAGTACGAGATGGTGGGCTTCGCCCACACCTGGGG
>Ga0247708_1000002_pt1 | contig 100168 bp, 96 predicted proteins | sample 42W_NmetaG_FD_189040 | JGI IMG/M metagenome (GOLD analysis project Ga0247708, IMG submission 189040) | Soil microbial communities from hillslope of Landscape Evolution Observatory, University of Arizona, Oracle, AZ, United States - 4-2-W_N | ecosystem: Engineered > Artificial ecosystem >...
CAGGTCCGGGAAGGCGGTCACGTCCTTGCCGCTGGTCGCGAAGTCGTGCCACTTCACGCCCTCTCGCAGCGTGAACTCTCGTACACCTTGCCGTTCTCACGGATGTCCCAGCTGGTGGCTAGTTCCGGCACCGGCTTGCCCGCCTCGTCGAGCTCGACCAGGCCGTTGTCAGCAGGCCGGCAACCTGCTGCATCCCGCCCTGGGTGTTGACCGCGGAGAGCAGTCCGATGTTGGGCAGGGAGGCGAGGCCGACGACGAACGCTCCGCCTCGGACGGGTTGCTCCCTCAGCGGCCGGGCCGGCCGGCTCCCTGCCGTCGTCGCTGCCGCTACAGGCGGTCGCGACCATGCCCAGGACCAACGCAACCCCGAACAGCCGGCGTCTCGCGCTCATGCGGCAAACGAACAGGGCCGAGGGACCCTTCGTCGGCGGCGGCCGAGGGCGCGCTACCGGGCGGCGAGGCCGGCCACCGTCACGGGCAGCCCACCCCAGGACCCCACGTGGGTCAGCATCCCGTCGTCGCCGACGCTCCATCCGAACACCGCGCCGGCGTCCGCGTCGAGGGCGTAGAGGTAACGGCCGTCGGCGGTGAGCCCTGCGTCGCGAAGGCCCGGGCGACCGTCGACGGTGAGGGCGGCGGCTGCGTCCTCCAGGCGCAGGGTGCCGTCGCCCGCGATCGAGTACCTCGACACGGCGCCGTCGGCGAAGTTCGTGGTGAACGCCCACCGGCCGTCCCCCGTCACCACGGCCCAGCAGATCTCGCTGCGGCCGTTCCCGGCCGACGCCGTCACGGGTGTGATCGTGTCGCCCTGGACCCGGTACGAGGAGGCCGCGGCCGCGCCCTTCTGGGCACCGAAGGCCTCGGTGACCACAAGGGTGCCGGCGCCCGTCAGTGCGAACCCGTAGGGCGTGGGGCCCGACGAGGCGATGGTCCGCCTGGTGCCCAGCGTTCCGTCGGCCAGCACGGGGATGGCGCTGATCGAGTCGGTGCCCCGCTCGGTGACGACGAGGGTGGACCCGTCGGGTGTGAAGCCGACCTGCGCCGGATCGGATCCCTCGGGCAGCTGCTGCTCGGCGGCGTGGATCCGCTCCAGGCCCTGCCCGCCGAGGCGGAAGCCCATGACCGCCGGCGTCCCCGTGGCCAGGACGTACACGAGGCCCCCGTGCTCGGTGACGCTCGAGGGCGCCGGCCCGACCGGCGCAGGGCCGACCAGCTCGACGCGCCCGCCGCCGACGACGGAGAACAGGCTGACGTCGTCGCTTCCCGCATTGGCGACGAGGAGCTGCCGGCCGTCCCCCGTGAGCACCACCGAGCCCTGGGAGGCCAGGTGCGGCTCGCTGCTTCCGGCCCCGCCGGTCTCGACCGTCCCCAGCTCCGAGAGCGACCCGTCGTCGGCGCGGCTGAACGCAACCACCTTGTTGTACGTCTCATTGGTCTGCACATACACCGCGCCGGTCATGCCGTCTCCCCCGTTCGGTCTCGCCATCGGACTACCAGCACAGTCCTCCGCCGCGGCCACCGCGTTACGCACCCGCGAGAGATAATCCGTTGCCAGCAGGCGACCAATGAGTACTATCGACGTCCATGGCACGCACGCACATCGTCGAATCAGAGCTCCTGTCGAGCGTCGGCGCGCTCCCGTGCCTCTCCGACCTGTCGCTCGATGAGCGACGGGCGGCCAGGCGGGAAGCCGGAAATACCGGTCCTACCGCCGTCGCCGGCAGCTGACGTTCCGTTCGTCCGCTCCGCACCTCCTCGCCGGCGCGCCCTCCGTAATGTGCGCGGTCTCAAACACCGACGGCCGGGGGGTTCGACACCTTCCGAGCGTCCCCATACGCGCCAGCCCACCGGCCAGGCTCCAGCAAATTTGACAACGGCACAGCATGGTCGTCGGAGCCATTTCCGCAATGGTCGGTCGCGCCATGGGCGACGCGCGACAAACTCGCGGTAGCGGTTCGACCCCTTCCCACCCAGCCATGGGAACCGCCGTCCCGTGGCCGTCGTTCAACGGCAAGGATCCCGGCACGCCACGCCGGCGATGAGGGTTCGACTCCCTCCGGCCACACCGATCGCCCCGATCGGGGAAGAACAGCAACGAGCACCGAGAGGAGGTGTCACCCATGCCCACGACCGTCAACCCCAAGCTCGTCTCCTGGGCGAGCGACATCGAGCCCGAGACCCTCCGCCAGGCGGAGAAGACGGCCCGCCTGCCCATCGTGGAGGGCCACGTCGCCCTCATGCCGGACGCCCATGTGGGCATCGGCGCCACCGTGGGCTCGGTGATCCCGACCAAGAACGCCGTCATCCCCTCGGCGGTGGGCGTGGACCTCGGCTGCGGCATGATCGCCGCCGAGCTCGACCTCACCGAGGACCAGCTCCCCGACAACCTCGAGCCGCTCCTCGGCCGCATCGAGCGCGCCGTCCCGGCCGGTGTGGGCCGGGGCCACGACAAGGCGGGCCACGCCGCCGGTCGCTGGCTGTCGAACCACCGCCCGGCCACCGAGCTGTCGAGCACGCAGGCCGACAAGGCGGCCAAGCAGTTCGGCACCCTCGGCTCGGGCAACCACTTCTTCGAGCTGTGCGTCGACGAGCGCGCCCGGGTGTGGGTCGTCCTGCACTCGGGCAGCCGGGGCATCGGCAACCAGCTGGCCCAGATGCACATCGCCAAGGCCCGGCGGCTGGCCAAGCACGCCCACCTCGGCCTCGAGGACCCCGACCTGGCTTGGTTCGTCCAGGGCACGCCGGAGTTCGAGGCCTACGTGGCCGACATGCTGTGGGCCCAGGACTACGCCAAGGCCAACCGGGCCTCGATGATGGACCGGGCGATGGCCGAGGTGCTGCGGTTCGTGGGCACCGGCACGGAGACCCGGCGCATCAACTGCCACCACAACTTCACCCAGCCCGAGGTCCACCAGGGCCGCAAGCTGTGGGTGACCCGCAAGGGCGCCATCCGGGCCGACGTCGGCGACTTCGGCGTCATCCCGGGCTCGATGGGCACCCGCAGCTACATCGTCGAGGGCAAGGGCAACGAGGCCAGCTGGACGTCGTGCTCGCACGGCGCCGGCCGCCGCCACAGCCGGACCAAGGCCCGCAAGCTGTTCACCAACGCCGACCTGGCCACGGCCATGGCCGGCAAGGTGTGGCTGAAGGACCGGGCCGGTGCCCTTCTCGACGAGATCCCGGCCGCCTACAAGGACATCGACCAGGTCATGGCCGACCAGGCCGATCTGGTCACCGTCCACCACACGCTGCACCAGGTCCTGAACTACAAGGGCACGTAGGTCGCGACCCACCCGTCCCGCCCGGCGAACGCCTCGCCGGGCGGGACACCCCGCCGGTGAAGTCCGCACGGCTGGAGCAGGTTCGATTACCGGCCGTCCGCCCTGCCGGCGGGCGACCGGGGCGGCTACCCGCCGGGCGGCATCGTCGCCTGGCCGTACTTTGCCTGAGGATTCACGCCGGGTTGCACTGCAGGCACGGGTCGCGCCCTTCGAGGCGGGCCGAGCCACGGTGGACCATCTCGATCGGCTCCGTCGTCCCGCCCCGAGCAGCGACGTGCCGCTGGCCCTCGAGGAGCGCAGCGCAGTCGGGCGTGGCGTGAAAGCGAATGCCGCCGGCAGTGAGGTACACCGAGGGCCGATCGTCGTGCCTGCAGATGGCGCAGGTGCCGGTCGCCAGCTCGTGGCGGCAGCGGTCGTCGGTGACTTCGACGACCGTCGCCGAAGGACTCGGCGGCTGTTGCACGACGGCCGGCCCCTGGACGGGATCCTCACGGCGCACCAGCCCGAGGCGGACGAGGCGGGCGGTGATCCCTCCCGGCCGGCGCCGGTGGCGCCCGGCCATCTCAGCGACGGTCATGCCGCGGTGGAACGCGTCGGCGAGCTCCGCCTCCTCCTCGGCCGTCCACGCCTGGTACGCGTTGGGATGCCGTTCCTGGACGTCGTTCCGCCACTCCAGGGTGCCGACGCGCGGCCTGCGGCCTGCGGCTCCCGCGGCGTCGTCGGGCCAGGAAATGCGCTCGATGAGGCGGGTGGCCCAGCGGGCCACGACCTCACCTTCGTCGTTGACGAACAGCGTCTCGCTCCGGTCCTGGCGCACGTAGACGGCGGCAACGCGATGACGCTTGGCCAGGAAGACCCCACCGTCGGCGGGATCGACACCCTCGACCGGCACCCCGAACCGCACCGAGACCAACTGCCCATCGCCGTCGCCCATCCGCGCATTGTCGCGCGCCCCTGCGACATCAAGCCGGCGAACCGGCCCGCCCGGCGCCTCAGCAGCCGGGGCCCGTCGGCCGGTCGGGCACGTTGGGGTCGTCGATCTCGATGTGGACGTGGGGCCATGCCGGCCGGTACGACCCCTCCTCGACCTGCGACTGGAACGGCAGCCGGGTGGCGCGGGGCGCCACGACGGTGACGCCGGCCTGGACCCGCGCCCCCGGCCGGACCCGGACGCCGTCGATGTGCAGCAGCTTCACCTCCCAGCCGGGGCGGTCGTCGGGCTCGATGATCAGGTAGTCGTCGGAGTGCTTGCAGTAGAGGACGTAGGTGCCGGCCGCGAGCACGGTGCCCGTGACCGGCGCCCGGATCTCCGCCTCGGGGTCCACCATCACATCGGCCGCGCCCCGGGCCGTCGTGTCACGGGAGCGGCCTTCGAGCACGAGGCTGGGGGCGGAGGTCGGGAGCGGCTCCAGCTGCTGGGCCCCATCGAGGTTCGACTCGTGGTAGCCGATGCGCTCGACGCGCGCTGCCGGGTGACGCAGGACGACACCGCCGGCGCTGGCGAACGGCGTGTAGTTCTGCACGGTGACCGGCCGGGCCGAAACCGCGGCGGCGGTCGTGGGCGGCGTGGTGGTGGTGGTCGTGCGGGTCGTGCTCGTGGTGCTCGTGCTCGTCGACGTGGACGTCGAGGTCGACGTGCTGGTCGAGGTCGACGAGCTGGTGGAGCTGGCCCCGCGCTGGGCGAGCACCGCCTGGTCGCCCGCCGCCCCCGAACAGCCCGTGAGCACCGAGACCACCACCGCCAGAGGGACCAGCCGCCGGGCCACCGTCACACCGTCAGAGGGCGCTGCACTGACCCGCCTTGGTGGACGCGGTGTTCGCCTGGCCGCTGTTGACAGGCGCCGGGTTGTTGCCCGCGCACCCGAGGGTCTTGAACACGTTGTTGGCCTTCACAACCGGGGCGCCCACGGTGTTGTTGTCGACCGTCACGTTCCCCGACACCGTGTTGGCGCCGAGCGTCAGGCCGCCCGTGTTGGAGGTGAGGCGGACGTCGCCGGCGATCCGGTTGCCCGCGCACCCGTTGGCGGGGTCACCGATCCGCAGGGGTGTGGTCGCGCCGTTGACGACGACGCCCTGGCTGGGGTTGCCCGCCGGCGCCGCCACCTGCGAGTTGCAGAGGCTGAGGAACGACGGGTTGGTGACGACGATGCCGTTGGTCACCTTGCTGTTCACCAGCTGCAACGCACCGCCGGACTGGACGGTGATGGGTCCGACCACCTCGCTGCCCGTGACGAGGAGGCTCTGCCCCGACGCCACGGTGACCGGACCGGCGACGTTCCCGCTGACGGTGGAGGTGGGCGTGGGCGCCACGAAGGGGCTCACGGTGACCGACTCGTTCGCCGCGTTGCACGGCGACGAGGCGCCGTTGTTCTTGGCGTCGCCGGAGTACTCGGCGGTCCAGCGGTAGGTGCCCGTCGCCGGCGGGGTGAAGCTGGACGAGGCGTAGCTCCCGTTGCCCGCCACCGTGGCCGCCGTCGTGAAGGCGGCCGGCCCGCTACAGGTCCCGTCGTCGGGCCCGTAGAGGCGGAACGTGATCGTGCCGGTCGGCGTGTTGCCGCCGGCGAGCGTCGCCGTGTCGTACACCGGGCCGCCGAGGAGAACGGACGGCGAGGCCTGGGTGCTCAGGGTGGGGTTGGCCTTGGGAGCGTTCTGGCAGCTGACCTGCCACGTGGCGCTCACCTCGATGCCGTCGGGGATGGACGGCGTCGTCGCCCAGTTCAGGTGGACGCTCGTCAGATCCTGGGGGACCGTGTACACGAGCGTCCCCGGGAACTTGACAACGGGCACGATCGGCGGTGCATCGAACGAGCCGATACCCAGGTAGAAGCCGCTGGGCACGTAGTTGGACGGCGTCGGGCTGACGGGCAGCCCGGCCGTGATGGTGATGACGTCGCCGGCCTGGAGGAAGCTGGCGGTGAAGCGGCCCTTGAAGTAGATGCCGTCACCTGAGGGGTCGTTCAGCGCGTCGCAACTGGCCGAGGCCAGCGCCGGACCGGCGACCACGAACGGCGTGAGCACCAGCACGAGCGAAACGAGCACGGTCTTGACGACCGAGCGGCGCCTCGAGATGCGCTCGGTTTTGGGCACGGTGGCACCTCCAGTCGGGCCTGACGAACGACCGCCGTCGACGCTAGACGATCGGGCCCGGAGCGGCCCGGCACGGACCGCCCCGTCAGCTGGTGAGCGTGCGGAACGCGGCGCAGTAGTCGAACGGATCCTGTGGTTGCCCGCCGACGCTGCTGATGACCGTCTCGCTGATCACGACGTCGTCCGAGGGGTCGCCCGGCGTCCCGGCGTGGTCGAGGATCACCTCGAAGCGCATGGTGCCGCCATTGGTGTGCAAGCGCTGTCCATCCGGTCCGTAGATCGTTTCGGGACCGGGAACCTGGTACACGAGGGCCAACGTGCCGTCCCCGTTGTCGGAGACTCTTACGTCCGGCAACGCATAGTGCCAGGTGAAGGTGAAGGCTTTGCCGGTGGCGATGTTCGTGACCTTCATGCCCCCGTGGTGTGTCGCCGTGAAGCGGGGCAGCCCGTCCGGACCGGTCGTGCGGAGCACGATGACCCCGCGGTCGTCGAGATCGAAGCGGACACGCAGGTCGCCGCAGTAGTCGTGCACGATCCACGAGCCCTGCTCATGGAACCGCATGTGGTCGAGTGGCTTGGCCTGAACCGACGAGGCCGTCGCGCTCAGCACGACGCCCACCAACGCACAGGCACGAACGAACCTCCGCAACGCCTTGTCTCCTTCGTTCTCGGCCTCCGGCTGCCGCCCAACCATCCCCCAGCCGAGGACCTGCAACAAGGGTGGTGGCCCGCCGGAAGGAGGGGTAGCAGCACCCCTTCGAGTCCGGGCGCCTCCTCCCTCCCTCCGACCGCTGCTACGCGATCGGGGCCGGCCCGGTCCGGTACTGGAGGTGCACCATGCCGTTGGCGAAGCGGCGCTCGTGGAGGAGCTCGAGGTCCAGCCGGATGCCCTCCGGCAGGGCCCGGGTCCCGCCTCCCACCACGACCGGCGCGATGACCAGATGGCACTCGTCCACCAGCCCGGCTCGGAAGGCGTGGCCGGCGAGCTCGGGGCCGCCCACGCCGAGATCACGCTCGGCGCCCGCCTTCATCCGGCGGACGGACTCGGCGTCGAAGTCCCGCTCGATCCGGGTCCGCGCGCTCGCCACCCGCTCCAGCGTCCTCGAATACACGATCTTGTCGGCCGCCCGCCACACCTCGGCGTAGTCCCGGTACACCGCCGGCTGGTCCTCGCCGGCAATCGCCGTCTCCCAGAACACCATCGTCTCGTACATCCGCCGGCCGTAGAGATGGGTACCGACCGGCCGCTCCAGGTCGTTGAAGAACTGGTGCACCTCCTCGTCGGGCGCGGCCCAGTCGAACTTGCCGTCGGCGTCGGCGACGTAGCCGTCGAGCGACATGAGCACCGAGTAGATCAGCCGGGCCACGGAACCCCGCCGAACGTCGCCACCGGGATCACGCTCTCCTCCAGCGACAGGCCGCCGTGGCCGTAGCGGCTGCCGGGACCACGCCCCCACGACGGGTTCTCCCGGAAGCCGTGGTCGGCGAGGACGACGAGCGGCACGCCGTCCGGCAGGGCATGGAGGGTCGGCACGATCCGCCGCTCGAGACCGGCCACCGTCTCGTCGACCAGGCTGGCGAGGTCGCCCGAGGAACGGTGGAGCGCCTCGTCGACGCCTGTCGCCACGGCCACCGCGATACGGGCGCCGCCGGCCCACAGCTCCTGCAGGGCCGGCGCCGAACCGTCGCGGTCGGCCCCGACGAGGGTGGTCGACTCGAAGCCGAGGTGCGAGAACGGCGGCCCGAGATCCGATGGCGCGTCCGGCCCCGAGCCGGCGGCGACGGGACGGCCCAGGTACAGGGCCGCCATCGCCTCCCTGGTGCGCGTGGGCTGGGGGACGACCGCCCATCCCTCTCGCAGCGGCCGCCCCGGCAGAGCCTGGGCCAGGGACTCCCGGAGCCGGCGCCACACGTCCACGCGCATGGCGTCGACCACGAGGACCGCCACCCGGTCGTGCACGGCCAGCAACGGCGCCACCACCGCGGCCCCGACCTCCCAGATGCGCACGCAGCCCGGGAACCCGGCGTCGGCGTGGCCGCGGTAGGCGTCGTCGGCGGCCTGCAAGGTCCGGGCCGCAGCATGGCGAACCGCGTCCATTGCCTCGGCCGGGAGGAGCGACCGCCCGACGAGCGCCAGCTCGGCCCGGCTGAGGAGGACGGGCACCGGCGCGCAGCACGTCGGGTAGACGTCCTCCACGAGGTCGCGGCACGACGAGGACGGGAGCCGGCGCTCCAGCTCGGCCAGGTGCTCGGCGGCGCGCAGCACGAAACCGAGCGACGCCAGCTCGGCCGCCCCCACGAGGGCGTGGGCGCCGGCCAGCTTCTCCAGATCGAGGTCGGAGAGCCGCTCGGCCAGCCGCCAGTCGCCCGCCACCCGGCGGGCCAGGTCGGCGGCGGCCAACCGGAGCGGGTGGCGCAGCAGCCGTTCGCCGGCCAGCACGTCGGCCACCTCCGGCGCCGGGCGGCCGGCGAGGCCGAGGGCGGCGCTCACCTGGTCGCCGAGCAGGCTCTCGGGCCCGACCCGCGCGTCGAGCTCGGCCAGCTCGGCCCGAGCCCCGAGGTCGCCCGTGGCCGCCTCGGCGGCCGACGCCAGCAGCGCGGGGTCGTCGAGGAGCTCGCCCGGCAGCCAGCCCGGCGGGGCCGCGCCCTGGGCCTGCGCCGACCACCAGGCGGCCAGCCAGAAGCACTCCCCCGCCCGGTCGGCAGGGAGGAGCCCGGCCAGCCGGGGGAAGCGCCGGGACAGGAACTGGGCCGTGGCGCCCGAGGCCGAGCCGCCGCCGGCGCTGTGGGCGGAAGGCACCGGGGCCGGCCCGGCCGTGTCGACCACCTCGACAAACCCGCCGGCGGGGAGCGATCCGTCGGGGTCGACCCACGCGGCCAGGAGCTCGAGCAGCCGGCGCTTCGGGAACCGGCGGCCGGCGAGGTCGTCGCGCAGGCCGGCCAGATCGCGGCGTACGACGAGGTGGCCGCCGGTGAGCACGTCGCCGACGACGGCGCCCACGGAGCCGGACAGGAGGTGGGCCACGGCCAGCGGGTCGGCCTTGGGCGGGTCGGCGACCATGCCCAGCAGGGCCCGCAGATCGGCGGCCGTCTCCTGGCGACCGAGGTCGGTGAGGTGCTCGACCGCCTGCTCCAGCCGGGCCCGGTGCTCGGGAAGGTGCAGATCGCCGAGGTGCTGCCGCACGCCCCGCTCGGCCATGGCCACGACGGCATCGGCGTCGAATTCCGGCGGTTCCTGCCCGATGGCGAAGCCGCAGCTGCACCGCGGCTTCCACGACAGCTCGAGGTCCAGCCGCCGGTGGCACGGCGGCGGCGCGGCCGACCCCAGGATGCGGTCGACCTTGACCCGGTCGTCGGCGACGGCGGCCACGCCGACACCCGCCAGCGCGGCGAGCGCCTGGTACGCCGGCGTCGATCGGACGGCGGCGGCACGAGCCGCCACCGGTCCCGCGTAGTACCGGTCGTGCTCGGCCTTGTAGGTGGCGACGTAGCTGCGGCGGAACTCCCGTTCCAGCTCCAGCAGCTCGCGCACCCGGTCCTCGGCGGCCAGGACGAGGACGTCGCGGATCAGCGTGCGGGCCTCGTCGCGCAGGAGGGTGAGGCGGCCGTCGTCGGGCAGCTCCAGCTGCGGATGGGTCAGGTACGACGCCGCCTGCTCCACCTTCGTCGCCTCTTCCCGGAAGAACCGGGCCACGGCGGCGATGCGGCGGGCGGCGAGCAGGACGGACTCGGCGTCGCCGATGGCGGCGAGGAGCCCGCGCAGCCCGGGCACCGAGGTCAGGCTGGTGTCGACGGCGGCGAGCACGCCCTCGACCGGGGCGAGGTCGCCGAGCACCGGCTCGGTCACCACCTCGGCGAGCAGGGCGTTGTCGGCCATCGCCTCCAGCCCGGAGCGGACCTGGGCCACGTCGTCGGCCCGCGCCTCGAGCCAGGCCCGCGCCCGCTCCCACGCCGCCCGCTGCAGGGTCGCGTTCCACGGCTCCCACGGGCCCTGGCCCACGATCGGTCCGAGGCCGGCGAGGGAAGCACGGGCCGCCGACTCGAGCAGCTCGGCCGCCGCCAGCCGGTCGGCCGGCGTGACGGCGAGGAACGGATCCTCGAGCACGCGCCGGCCGCGGCGCAGCTCGATGAGCCCGGCCCGCACGCAGGCGTTGAGCACGATCAGGGACTCGGGCTCCGTCAGCCCCACCGGCCCGTCGGCCAACGTGGCCACGACGTCCGCGGCCGGGACGGGGCCGTCGTCGGGGACGAGACGCAGCACCTCGGCCACCGCCGGGCTGCGCACCGGGTCGGGCGACAGCACGTGCACGTCGCCCCGCCGGCGGACGAGCCCGAGGGGGACGAGGTAGCCGGCGAGCAAGGAGCGCAGCTGGCCGCGCTCGGCCGCGGCGGCGGTGATCCGCGGCTGGGTCAGCACCTCGACCACCAGCTGGCGCAGGAGCCGCTCCCCCACCAGCTCGCCCCTCGGCGCCACGTCGCGATGCAACGGGTGCAGCCGGGTGAGCAGCGGGTCGGCGAGGGACACCAGCAACCGCTCGAACGTCAGCCCGGCGTGCGACGGCAGGTCGACCTCCGCCGCTCCGGGGCCCGAGGCCACCACACCGGAGAAGTAGGCCCGCTGGAGCGCCTCACGCGCCCGGGCCTCGTCGCCCGCAGCCGACCGCTCCAGGAACTCGACCAGGCCGCCGGCCTCTGTCCGCCCTTCGGCCCGGGCCTGCTCCAGCACGAGCCGGCGGCAGTGCAGTTCCACGGCGGCGTCGACCACGTCCGCGGCCAGGGGCTGCGGCGCCCAGACGGCAACCCGCTCGCCCGACGCGGCCAGCGCCCGGGCCCGGGCCACGAGGTCGACGTCGCCGGTCTCGGGCTCGGCGACCAGCAGGCACCCCTCGGCTCCCAGCGAGCGGGCCTGGGCCACGAGCGTGGCGACGTCGGCCTCGGCCAGCTCCGGGATCCGCACGGGCACGACGAGCAGCGACCGCAGCGTGTTCTGCCACAGGAACTCCCGCCGGGCGGGGCCGACGTCGGCCAGCAGCCGCAGCGGCAGGGTGGCCGACGACCCCAGCTCGACGAGCGTGCGCAGCACCCGCCGGTCGCCAGGTGACAGCTCGGCGCGCGCCTGGGCCTGGCGGGCCAGCGCCACCTCGGCGGCATCGGCCTCCAGCTCGACGGTGTAGACCCGGGGCGGGCCCTGCTCCCCGCTCAGGGGGCCGCTCGGGCCCTGGCGGTCCACCACGTACGCGCCGCGGGCGACGAGCGGCGCCAGGACGGCTCGCTCCAGGTACGACACGTTGGCCGAGGGGTCGAGGGCGCTGAGCCGGGTGAGCAGGAGGTCGGCCAGCTCCGGGGCGCTGCGGGGTCGCTCGACGGGCGAGGCGGCCAGCAGGCAGAGGAGCTTGACCGCCCGCAGGCCGAGCACCCGGTCGGCGGGCTCGTCGAACAGCTCCTCGACGGCGCGCTCGTAGTAGGGGACGACGGTCTCGGCCAGGCGCCGGGTCTCGATCCGCTCGTGGAGCCGGGGCCGGAAGTGGTCGTAGACCCGGTCGGGCGTGAGGAGCTCCAGGTAGCCGCGCTGCTGCCACGGGGCGATCCCGGCCGACGCGTCGCCTCGCAGCTGGCGGCAGATGAAGTCGACGACGCCCCGCTGCTGGGAGAAGAGGAAGCGCAACCCTTCGAGCACGGACAGCGTCGCCGGGTGCAGCGGGTAGCAGCGGGCCAGCCGGTCGACGGAGACGCCCCACGCCGGGAAGGCGGTCTCGATCTCCCGGTGGGCCTGCTCCACCCAGGCCTCGGCGCCCGGCTGCAGTCGCACCAGCCGTCCCCGCACCAGGTCCTCGACGTGGCGCATCGAGAGGGCGAGCGTGCGGTAGCGGTCACGGATGCGGGCCAGCTCGCGCTGGCTGACGTTGGCGACCTCCTCGATGCTCTCCTGCAGAGCGGCGATCACCACGACCGGCGACTCGCGCGCCCACTCGCCCAGGAACTGGAGGAACCGGAGGTCCTCGACCAGCGCCGGTCCCTGCTTGGCCCGCAGGAACTCGCTCAGCTCGTCGAGCAGGATCACCAGGCCGGCGCCGGCCGCGTCCAGCACGGCGTCCCACGCCGCCCGGCGGTCGGTTCCGGCCGGGGGTGCGGGCCGGCCCAGGGCGGCCCAGGCGGCGCCGAGCACGAGGTCCTCGAGCTGGGCCGTGGCCCGGTGCTCCACGAGAGGCACGGCGACGGCGACCGCCGGCCGGGCCCGCCGGGCTGCGTCGCGCAGGGCCTGGCCCCACCCGGCGGTGGCGACGGCATCGGCGTCGGCGTCCTTGCCGGCCAGCTCGGCCAGCTCGGCCATGGCGGCGAGAAAGTGGGACTTGCCCGACCCGAAGTGGCCGACGAGGAAGAAGGCGGCGCCCGCCTGCTGCGCCCGTGCCTCCAGGACTGCGGACAGGGCGCCGCTGACGTCGGCGGTGAGGACGAGCTCCGACAGGCGCCCGGGCCGGCCGTCGAGGCGGACGACCGTCTCGACCGACGCCACCTCGACCAGCTGGTCGATCGTCGGCGGCGGCACGCCCGGCCCCGGGCCGGCGAGCGCGCCGCTAGCCACCGGGTGCCGGCCCGAGCTTCCGCAGCTCGCCGTAGACCGCCCCCCGGCGACTTCCGGCCAGCGGCACCAGCTCCTCGAGCGTCGAGCGCAACTCGTCGAGCGCGCCGCGGCTGCGCTGCAGGTGGACGTAGGTGCGGAAGAGGATCAGGTCCTCGGGGTCGGCCAGCAGGCACACACGGAAGAGGGCCGCGGCCTGCTCCAGGTCCCCGGCCTTGCGCAGGGCGTAGGCCTCCATCTTGCGGGCGAAGGGGTCGCCATGGAGCTTCCTGCGCTCACCCCACGCCTCGGCGGCCTGGCGGTCGTCGCCGCTCTCGCTGCGCAGCTTGGCCAGCACGCCGATGAGGTGGCGGTTGCCCTTCTCGTGGGTCCGGAGCAGCACCTCCACCTCGCGCTGGCGGTCCTCCGCTGGCAGGCGCAGGACCCGGGCCTCGATCAGCTTGGCGTAGGCGAACTCGTCGCCCGGAGCCCGCTCGTGGGCCTGCTCGAAGAGGTGCACGGCGTCGTCCTGGCGGCCCTCCCGGAGCGCCACCTCGCCCAGGACCACCCAGGGGGCGGCGTCGGCCGCATCGCGCTCGGCCGCCCGCGACGCCGCCCCGCGCGCGGCCTCGATCTCGTTGAGCCGCAGGTGGCAGCGGGCCAGCTGGACCAGCGACCACGTGCCCCGGTCGCCCAGGACGTCGGCGTCGGCGTAGCAGCGGGCGGCCTCCTTCCAGCGCTGCTCCCGGTACCGCAGGTCGCCCCGGACCCGGGCCGTGAAGGCGGTGGTGCCGGCCAGCGCCTCGGCCCGCTCCAGGGCGTCGGCCGCGTCGACCAGCCGCCGGCGGCGGAGCTGGACCTCGGCCAGGTGGGCCAAGGCGACGGCGTTGGACGGCGACCGGGCCAGCGCGCCCTCCAGGGCGATCACCGCCTCGTCGAGTCGCCCGCTGCGCTTGAACTCGAGCGCCTCCTCCAAACTGCCCCGGCTCGACACCCGTCAGTCTACCGAGCCCTTGACGCGCGCCGCCGCCACCGGCCACAGTCTCCCGCAGCGCCCCCTTGCGGGCCCTTCGCCGTCGAGGTGACGACGGTCCACGTGAACCCCCGTGCGAAGCCGAAGGTGCCCGCCGTGCCCGAACCTGTCCATCCGTCTCTTGACGCCGCCTTTCTCGACTGCCTGGCCGACTCGCTCGGCCGGGCGATCGCCGACAACGGGGGTGGCGTCCTCGTCCATGTCGTGGCCCATCCGGACGGCCCCGACGTCGGCATCCTGCCGCTCGAGGGCCGGGCGCCCGCCGACGTGCTCCTCGGCGCCGTCGCCCCTGCAGAGTGGGCGGTCCTCGGCGTGGCCACCACCGGCTGGGCCCGAGCACTCGACCGGCCGAGCCGGCGGGTCCGAGCCGAGGTGGTCGTGCTCGTCGTGCGCGACGGCCGGGTCGTCGGCCGCGTCCGCCAGGGAGATCAGCTCATCACCGAGCCACCCGCCTACGGCCTCACCCTCGACTGCCTCCAGCGGGCGCTCGGCCTACCCGCTGCCCCGCCCGCCGACTCCGCCATCGACTGGGCCCGCCTCCGCCAGCTGGTCGTCAGTGGCGGTGCGCCGGTGCTGGGCCTCACCCCCGAGGAGGCGGCCTGGCTCGACGACGGCTCGTTCTCCCGGTGGATGATCGACCGGGGCCGAGCGCTCGCCGGGTGATGGGCGAGCTGGGCATACCCGGGTCACCGGCCACGGCCTCCACCGGCTCGCGGGCGGGATGGTCACCACCCAGGAAGACCTCGACTGGCGGTGCCTGCACCTCTGCGACGTCACGTCCGACGACCTGTCGCTCCCGCCGGGCAAGGCTCCGACAATCCAGCGTGGCCAGCGGGCGTTCGAGATCGTCTTCGCGCGGACGATCGCCACCGGCGAGGTTCAGACGTCGTGGTTCGCCCGCCACGGGTCCACGCCGATCACCGAGCTTCCGGCTGGGTGGCCGGAGGGCCACAAGCGGCTGGTCGAGCGGAGGATCGAGCTGATCGAGTCCGGCCGGTTCGTCGAGCTGGTTGAGCGTCCAGAGTGCAAGCGGCGGCGGAACTGGAAGGCGGGGAGGACCTGGAGCGAGAGGCATTTGCGGTCTTGGCTGCTCGACCGGCTGGAGTGACCCCGGAACTGGCCGGGGCCCGTCCCCCGGTCGGCGGCACAGCTGGCCGATGCCGCCGGCCGTGACACCGAGCGCGTGCAGGTGCGGAGCTGTACGCCGGCACGGTCGATGTCGACCGCACAGCCCTGCTCTCCACGCTGGTGGGGGAGGAGGCGGTTCCCTACCTGGCCGCCTGGCGCTGCACCGAGCCGGGCCTGCGCACGCGAGCAGCCTGGGAACGGACGTGGGACCTCCAGCGACGGGAGGACCCGGCGACGACGTCGGCACCATCCCCGTCCCGCCCGAGTACGGGCATGTGGATTTCGCCGACAAGGGTCGTGGCGGCTGCGGGGCAGTGGGGCAGTGGGGCAGTGGGGCAGTGGGGCAACGAAGTCGACGCCGCCACCGGCCTACGGCTCGGGGACTTCTTCGCCGAGCTCGTCGCCACCGAGTCCGCCGCCAACGCCCTGGGCGCCGACGGCCTGGCCCGGTGGAGGCCGCCGGCAAAGACGAGCCGCCGTCGTGGGAGCAGGCGCACGTAGGTTTCGGCCCTTGTCAAGGGTGAAATGGACTGATATGCAATAGACCTTGGGCGGGCGGAAGGCGGTCCGGGTGGTGCTGGCAGGTTTCTTGCTCACCATGTCTGCGGCTGCCTGCGACTCCAGTTCCGGAGCGGAGCGGGGCACGGCGTCGAACACCGTCGCCACCGAGCCGGCCCCCACGACCACGACCAACCCCTATGCGGTCCCTGCGGTCATCGACGTGGCGTACGTCAACCGTGTGCTGGCCGGGTTGGACGCCGCCCTTGGAGACGTGGTGCGACTCGTATACAGCACGCGGACCATACCGCCAGACGCGGTGACGCGCCTGCGAGCGCTCTACGGGAACGACCAAGTACTCCAGCTCTTCCTCGACGGTCTCCAGATTGACCTGCGATCCGGCTTTCGGAACTACAAGCCTCAGATCGGCAACAAGTCGTCAGTCGTTACCCAGTTGGTGACTGCCCGGCCCGACTGCATCTTTGCGCAAGTCCACAGAGACTACTCAGCCATCAGCACCGATACGTCTGCCGTAGTCAACCCGCAATGGGTCGCGCTCCGGCCGTCCACCCCCGGCAAACCGCCCGGTCCGGAGAATCCGACCGATTGGGTGCTGATCTACGATGGCTTCACTCGGAGTCGAGCACAACCCGAGAATCCATGCGCGTTGTAGTCGCCCTCTCCACCGTGCTGGCAATCAGCCTGGTGCCGCAGGTCGGGCTTGCTCAGATGAGTCCCGCGGATCTGGTTGAGTGCGGCAATACCCCCGGTGGTGGCGTCATCTATTGCCTGGCGGGATCCGACGGCGGTGTCGCCACCACCGTCAACACCCCTTCTTCCGGCAGCACGTCTCGATCCGTCGGGATGTCCACGACCAGGTATGTCGCGTACGACCGCCTCACGACAGGCCCCGATGGGCAGACATGCGTCATGACCGGGTACATCGCGGAAGGGACGACGCCGACCGACGGTGTCCGCACCGACCTGGTCACCCAGAACATCCTCGAGATCCACGGCTTGCCGCTCGAGTTCCCTCCGTGTCCGGCACAGCCACCGGTGCCGGGACAACCGGCCCCGGCCGAGACACCGTCAATGATCGCTCGAAGGCACTGGGAACAGGTTCCGCTCCCCCGGCCACAGCCAGTGATCGCGCCAGGCCGCGCAATTACCGGCAAGCCCGCGTACCTCGAGACCAAAGGTGCCGTCCGCCACACGTACACGAACGACACGGTATTCGGGCCGCTGGTGATCGTCGCCAGCGGGTCGTATGTGATCGACTGGGGCGACGGCGAGAGGAGCGGCCCGTACTCCTTCGAGGGCAGGCCGTGGCCTGACGGGCAGATCACCCACGAGTACCTGAACGTCGGCGCGTACGACATCGTCGTGACCGAGCGGTGGACGGCGACATGGCGCCTGGGTGGAGAGAGCGGCGTGCTACGAACGCTGCAAACGACCGGCCGCATCGATGACTTCCCCGTGGAGCAGATCCAGGCGGTAATCGGCCGGTAAAGACTGGCTATACAAACGTGTGTTTGGTACAATGCCACTCATGGCGCCGAGCGAGCTGGAAGATGAGATCGCTCGCACGTGTGGGGTGCTCAACGCCGCCACCGGCCGGCTGGTCAGCCTGATCGCACAGGTGCTGGAGTCCGAGTCCTGGCAGGTTTCGGGCATCCAATCGCCCGCCCAGTGGGTCGCCTGGCAGTGCGGGGTGTCGCCCGCCCGGGCCCGGTCGCTGGTGGCCATGGCCCGGCGGCGGACCGAGCTGCCGGCCACCACTGCCGCCCACGAGACCGGGGAGCTGTGCGAGGACCAGGTGGCGGTCATTTGCCGCCACGCACCCGCCGGCATCGATGCCCAGGCGGCCGATCTGGCCCGGGCCGCCACGGTCACCCAGCTTCGCCGGGTCCTGGGCAGCTACACCTTCGGCGCCGGGTCGTCGAAGCAGAGCAAGGACGAGGCAGGCGAATCCGCCCCGCCCGAACCGCCGGAGGAGGTCCGCAGCGTCAGCTTCGGCCAGACAGAGTCCGGCTCGTGGCGGCTGTCGGCGGAACTGCCGCCGGATGAGGGCGCCCTCGTGGAGCGGGCCCTGACCGCGGCTCGCGACGAGCTCTTCCACGCCCGTGAGGGAGAGCCCGCTCCTGCGGCCAATCCGGGCCAGCCCGCCTCACCGAACAACGTGACCTGGGCCGACGCCTTCGTGGCCATGGCCGAGCGCTCCCTCGGCGCCGCCGCCGCGCAGCGGCCCCACCACGAGCGCCACATGGTGCTGCTTCATGTCGGCACCGAGGCCGACGGGAGCACCGGCGGCCACCTCCACCTCGGCCCGGGCCTGAGCGAGGGCCTGCGCCGCTTCGTGGGTTGTGACGCTCGCATTCGCCCCGTCATCGAGGCCGGCGGCAAGCCGGTCAGCGTGGGCCGGGCGTTCCGCACCGTGCCCGAGCGCACACGGGTGGTGATCGAGGAGCGCGACCGGGGTTGCCGCGTGCCGGGGTGCGACCGGAGCCGTTGGCTGCACGTGCACCATATCGAGCACTGGGAAGACGGCGGGACGTCGGATACTCCGAATCTCTTGGCGTTGTGTCGCCGCCATCATCGCTTGCACCACCTCGGTCATCTGGGTATTCGCGGGGATGCCGATGATCACAACGGGGTGGTGTTCACGGATCACCGGGGCCGCCGGCTCGACAACACCGGGCGGCCCGTGCCCCCGAGCCGGCCGGTGGAGGCCGCCGCTCACGACCTCGGCATCCCCGCGGGCGCATGGTCGCACCCCACCGGCGAGCGCCTCGACCCCAACGTGATCTTCTTCCACGAGCCTGCGGCCTGACCCGCGCATCGTCGCTCCCAAGCGGTACTACCGAAGTAGCGCCTTGGTAGTATGACGACGTGCCCGCCGAGAAGCTCTCTGTCTCTTTCGACGCAGAGCTTGCGGCCACCATCCGGGCGGCGGCCGCCGAGGAGGGGGTGAGCGTGTCGACCTGGCTCGCCCGAGCGGCCGAGGCGAAGGCCCGCCAGCGTGCCCTGCGTCTGGCGCTGGACAGCTTCGCCGCCGAGCATGGAGCGCTCACCGACGACGAGATCGACAGGTTGATCGCCGATGCCCGGGCCGCGTCCGGCGATGCCGGGGCCGGTGCCGCATGAGCCTCGTGCTCGACGCCGGGGCGCTCATCGCCTACGAACGGGGCAGCCGCACCGTCCAGGCGTTTCTCGAGCGCGCCGCTCGCGTGGGAGAGGACGTGCGCACGCCAACGGCAGTTGTCGCCCAGGCCTGGCACGGCGGTCCGAAGCAGGCGCGGCTCGCCTCGCTCCTTCGCGGCGTCGACGAGCATGCCCTCACCAGGGAGCGGGCCCGATCGGTGGGTCGTCTGCTGCGCCAGGCGGCGACGACCGACGTGGCCGACGGGGCGGTCGTCGACCTCGCCAACGACGGTGATGAGATTCTCACGGCCGACCCGGACGACATCCGGGCGCTGGCGGCCGCCGCCGGCAAGCGACTTCTGGTCACCAGGGTCTCGTGAGCGCGGCCTCCTCGTCGAGGCCGCTCGCGAGCCGGCTCCGGCAGCAAGGCGGGCTGGAATTGGAACTAGCCTCTCGTGCAGCCCCACCCCTCGCGGTCGACCTGTCGGCGTGATCATCATCGACAACAACGTCACATCCAGTGGCTGCGGGACGGCACCATCCGTGTCGGCGCGGTAGCCGCAAGCCCGGCCGGACCGCGGTGGTGATCGACCGGATGATCCCTCCGCCACTGCGGCGACGGGCGGCGGCGCGCATCGGCCGGCGCGATCCCCGTCGGGTCGCCGACGATGACGAACAGTTCGACTCGTCAACCCGAGGGGGGCGCCGAGGAAATTCGACGCGGAGCTGTCGCCGCGCTCGTACGATCGAGCCCGCACCGGCGGAAGCCACGAGGAGGTCCCGGATGATCGTCTACACGTCGCAGCTCAGCAGGTTCCGTGGCCGCGCCGCGGAGGGCTTCGCCTAGGTTCACGACTGCCGCCGCTCCACGCGGTGGCCTCGTTCCCGCAGTCCTCCCAGCCCAGGCCGGCCCTGCCGCCCTGCCCGCTCCCGTAGCCCTTCTCCGGATGAGGACTGTCGAATGTCACGCTCCACTCCCGCCCTGGCTCTCCCTGAGCCGTCCCTCGACCAGGCCCTGCCACTGGTGGTCCGCGCCCTCACCAAGAGCTTCTACTCCGGCACCCGCGCGCCGTGGTCCACGAAGCCCCGAAGACGCGTACGCGCCCTACAGGACGTCTCCTTCCAGGTGGACGCCGGCGCGGTCTACGGGCTGATCGGCGCCAACGGCTCGGGGAAGTCCACGCTGATTCGTACCCTGTCGACGCTCGTGCTGGCCGACGCCGGCGACGTACGGGTCTTCGGGTACGACGTGCAGCTGCATTCCATGCAGGTGCGCCGGCTCATCAACCGCGTCTCGGCCGACCCGTCGTTCTTCCGGCAGATGTCGGCCCTCGAGAACCTGCAGTTCTACGGACGCGTGTATGGCCTCCCGGGCGGCGAGGTCCGCCGGCGGGCGGTTGCGATCCTGGACCGCCTCGGGCTGGACCGCGACCGGCAGCGGGCCATGGTCAAGGAGCTCTCCCGGGGCCAGCAGCAGAAGATCGCCGTGGCTCGGGCGTTCCTCACGTCGCCCGTCCTGATGCTCCTCGACGAGCCGACCACCGGCCTCGACCCCAGGAGCAAGCGCGACGTGCAGGCCTTCGTCCGCGAGGTGCAGCGCGACCACGGCGCCACGATCTTCCTGACCACCCACGACATGGACGAGGCCGAGGCCCTGTGCGACCGGATCGCGTTCCTCGTGGGCGGTCGCATCGTGGCCGAGGGGACGCCGCTGGAGCTGCGCCGGCAGGTGGCCGGCGGGCGGCCGGTCGAGTCGATCGACATGGAGGACGTCTTCATGGCGCTCACCGGCCGAAGCGTGGAGGACGACGAAGAGGGGGAGGCGACCGACGATGGCTGACACGCTGACACTGCGGGACCAGCTCGGGCTGGGCTGGGCGTTCGTCGAGCGCCAGACGAACCTGTGGAAGCGCCACTGGGCCTGGGAGGTCGTGTGGCTCTTCTACGGCGTGGTGAACACCCTGGCCGTCACCTTCATCGCCAAGCAGCTCGGCGAGCAGGGCGTCGTCAGCGGCGAGGCCGCCGGCGACCTCGTGCTCTTCCTCCTCATCGGCACCCTCGTCTGGGCCTACCTGTCCGCCGTCCTCGACGACATCAGCCTCGTCGTGACCTGGGAGCGGTGGGAGGGCACGATCGAGCACACCCTCATGGCTCCCGTGCCGCGGGTCGCCCACCTGCTCGGCACCGCCGCGTTCGGCGTCATGCACGGGTTGCTGCGAACCTCGCTGATCATGGCCATCTCCCTCCCGTTCTTCACCGTCGACCTGGCCGGCGCCGACTGGCCGGCCGTGGCCGCCGTCGTGCTCGTGGGCAGCTTCTCGCTGATCGGCCTGGGCATCCTGGCCGGCGTGCTGCCCCTGGTCTACCCCGAGCGGGGCGAGCAACTGTCGTTCATGGTGCAGGCCGTCGTGCTGCTCGTCTCGGGCGTGTACTACTCGGTGGAGACGCTGCCGGGCCTGCTCCGGGTGGCGTCGTGGTTCTCACCGGCCACGTACCTGCTGCGGTCGGTCCGCGCCGCGCTGATCGACGGGCGTGGCATCAGCGGCGCGTGGGGCGACCTGGCGGCCATGGCTGCCTTCGCGGTGGTCCTCATCCCGCTCTCGGTGGCCGTGTTCTCCGCCGGCGAGCGGTGGGCGAAGCGAACGGGGCGCCTGAAGCGCCAGGGGTAGCTCTCCATCTCTCTCCGCGCCCGTACCACCATCGGGATCTCGTCGACCTCGCTCACGCACGTCCGTCCGGCGGGCTTTCCCCCGGGCGTCACCGGCGCTACCGGATACTCAACATTTGCCGATAATCGGTTGACATCGTCTGCAGAATGCCTACTATCGATGTCCATGGCACGCGTACACATCGTCGATACAGAGCTCCGGGGAACAGCCCCGTTGAGCATCGGCGCGTACCCGTGCCTGCCGGGTCTGTCGCTCGATGAGCGACAGACGGCTGATCGGGAAGCCGGGAATACCGGCAGTACCGACGTTCGCTGGTAGCTGACGCTCCTCCGTTCGCTCCGCATCCACATCGTTGACGCGCACCCCGTCATGCGCGTGTTCACTTGGGCTCGAGCCAGTGGTGGCGCCGCGGTCTCCAACACCGATGGCCGGGGGTTCGACACCTTCCGAGCCTGCTCATACGCGCCGGACTTCGATTCGACACTCGGCACGGACGCCAGCATCTTGACAACTGCAGAGCATCGTCGTCGGGGCCATTTCCCTATGGCCCCGCACGGGTCGGTCGCGCCATGGGGCGCAGCTGGCGGTAATCCAGCCGTCTTTTCCGACACAGGGGGTTCGATTCCTCCCCGACCCACGAGCAACAATGCGCGTCACGCCTGACAGGTAGGGCACCGGGCTCTTACCCCGGAGAAGACTGGGTTCGAGGCCCAGGGCGCGCACGAGCACACGCCGCCGTAGCTCAGCCGGTCAGAGCAACTGCCTGTCGAGCAGAAGGCCACGGGTTCGAATCCCGTCGGTGGCGCGCCAGTCGACGTAGTCCAATGGAGAGGGCACCGGCCTACGAAGCCGGAGGGTGCAGGTTCGACCCCTGCCGTCGACGCTCCATCGCATCAAGCAGCTCGCCGTAGCTCAGTGGAGAGAGCACCGCCCTCCGAAGGCGGGCGTCGCACGTTCGAATCGTGCCGGCGAGGCCGAGCCAACCCGGCTCTAGGTGCAACCCACGGAAGGGATCCGGCCGGATCAGGAGCCCGGTTGCTAACCGGGTACGGGGTCACGCCCGTGCGAGTTCGAGTCTCGCCCCTTCCGCCGCCAAGGAAGCGACCCGGCTGGATGAGGAGCCTGTCTCGAAAACAGGTACGGGTCTCACGGCCCCTGGGCGTTCGAGTCGCCCCGCTTCCGCTCTCGCCGCGATCGTCAAGTGGTCATGACGCCGGGTTCTCATCCCGGAAGCCGGGGTTCGACTCCCCGTCGCGGTACGCAATCGATGCCAGGTGGTCCAGTGGCACGGACGTCCGGCTGTTACCCGGAAGACGAGCGTTCAACCCGCTCTCTGGCAGCCACCGCCCGGGCCCCACGTGCCCACCTCGGGCGGGACCATCCTGCCGGTGAGGTCCTGAGGGTAAGGACGCTCGCGTCGTAACCGAGAAAGAGCGGGTTCGATCCCCGCCGCCGGCCCCGTATGCCCGACAAGGGCGTGTCCTCAGGTCGAGGGGTTCCCGGGCGAGTGCACACGTCCTGAAGCTCTGACGGTGGAGCGGCCGGTTGAAGCCCGGCAGGAGCAGGTTCGAGCACTGCCGGGACCACCAACTCGAGGGGAATGAGCCAGACGGAGACGGCACCGCGCTGATACCGCGGGACGACGTGGTTCGACTGCACGATGCCCGACGTGCAATTCGCGACGAGTAGGTCAGTGGCCAGACCGCCTCTCTCACAAAGAGGATGCCGGAGGTTCGACTCCTCCCTCGTCGACTGTGGCCGAAGTAGAAGTGGACGACACGCCGGGACGTGGCCCCGGAAGAAGCCGGTTCGAGTCCGGCCGGTCACCCCATCACCATCAGTGCGGGGGATCTGGCGATCAGTGGGGTCTCATACGCCCTGCGCGCGGGTTCGATCCCCGCCCCCGCCACCAGCCATCCGAACACCAGGGCCGGTGGCGCAACTGGAAGCGTGACTCCCTTGCAAGGAGGAGGGTGCGGGTTCGACTCCCGCTCGGTCCACCAATGCTGACGTAGCCCAACCGGGAGAGGCTCGGCGCTCAGACCGCCGCCAGTGTCGGTTCGAATCCGACCGTCAGTACCGAGTTCCGGAACACGCCTGCCTCGAAGAGGCGTTCGGGCCGTAGGCCCGAAGTGCGTGCTTCCGGGACGAGTACCGGCAACTGGATGTGGCGCAATGGGAGCGCACCGGCCCTGGGAGCCGGGGGTTGGGAGTTCGAGTCTCTCCATCCAGACCGATGCGAGGTAGTGCAACCGGCACCACGCCTGGCTCTGAACCAGGAGATCCGGGTTCGAATCCTGGCCTCGCAGCCCAACGACGATGCTCCGCAGCCGAGTCGGCCTGATGCGCAGGCGGGGGTTCCTTCGCCTCTTCAGCGGGTGGTTGCGGGTTCGAATCCCGCCGCCCGGCACCAGCTTGCCGGGCGTAGCTCAACGGTAGAGCACCTTGTGTCCTCCGCCGTCTGGTTCCCAGGCCGACTCGACCACCGGTCAGCTGCGAAGGACGGGCCGCCTTCCTTGGTGAGGGGTGCCACGGGTGACCGTGCGCCCGCCGTTCGACTCGGCACCGCTCGTCCGCCATGTTCCCTGACCGGACCATCTTCATCGACAACCCCAAAGGAGCGCGCAATGACCAAGTTCTCGGGCACCCGCCGCCGTCCGCTGCGGACCAACCTCACCGCGCCTGCGCGCACCACGGGCCGGCGCACCCTCACCCACGAGGGTGGCCTGGCCTTCGTGCGCGACGCCGAGTCGGAGCTGTTCCTTCTCGCCGCCACCAACATGGTCGGCGAGGACACCTTCTACGAGCGCGCCCGTGAGCGCGACGCCCGCTTCGTCGCCCTCGTCCACCACGTGACGAGTACCAACCCGGCGTTCGTCGCCGGCCTCGCTCCGTACCTACGGACGACGCTGCTCATGCGTTCGGCCGCGGTCGTGATGGCGGCCGAGTACGTGGCCGCTGGCGGCCCGCACGGCCGTGCCGTCGTCGACGGCGTGCTCCAGCGCGCCGACGAGCCCGCCGAGCTGCTCGGCTACTGGCTCACGACGCATGGTCGCAACGTGCCGATGGCCGTCAAGCGCGGCGTGGCCGACGCGGCACGACGCCTTTACAACGAGCGGGCCGCCCTCCGCTACGACGGCCTGTCGCGCCAGGTCCGCATGGCCGACGTGATCGAGCTGACCCATCCTCAGCCGCGTGACGACCGCCAGTCGGCCCTGTTCCGCTGGCTGCTCGACCGTCGCCACCACGACGACGCGGTCGCCACCGGCGATCGTCTACCTGTGCGCGCCGCAGCGGCCGCCCTCGACACGGTCCCGGCAGAGGACCGTCGATCGGTCCTGCGCGACCGGGGCCCGGCCGCGCTGGCTGAGGCGGGTTTCTCGTGGGAGCGCCTGTCGGGCTGGCTGCCCGGCGGCATGGACGCCGAGGCGTGGGCCTCGGTCATCCCGTCGATGGGCGTGATGGCCCTCATCCGCAACCTTCGCAACTTCGACGAGGCCGGCATCGACGAGGCCGTCATCGACGCCGTCATCGCCAAGATCACCGACCCCGACCAGGTGGCCAAGGCCCGGCTGTTCCCCTACCAGGTGTGGGCGGCGTACAAGCACGCGCCGTCGGACAACTGGAAGCGAGCCCTCGGCCGCACCCTCGACCACACTGTCGCCAACATCCCGACGCTCGACCGCACCCTCGTGGTGATCGACACCTCGTCGTCGATGACGGCGCGGGTGTCGGGCCGATCGAAGCTGTCGCGGGTGGAGGTGGCCTCGGTCATGGCCACGGCCACGGCCCGGCGGTCCACCGACGTCGACGTCGTCATCTTCGGCGACCGGAACCGCCGCCTGCGCGAGCTGGCCGGCATCTCGGTGCTCGGCGGTGTGGCCAAGGTGGTCGACCTGGTCGGCTCGGTTGGCCACTCGACGTTCGGCCACACCGCCATCGCCCGCCACTTCGACCCGAACCGCCACCGGCGGGTCGTCATCTTCACCGACGACCAGCAGCACGACTCGGGCCGGGTCCGGCTCGACCACGTGCCGCTGATCTACACGTTCGATCTGGCCGGCTACCGCCCGTCCGCCCTGCCGGCGGGCCAGCGTGGCCGCTACACGCTGGGCGGCTTCGCCGACGCCACCTTCACGGTGATGAAGGTGCTCGAGGACGGCCGCGACGCCGGGTGGCCGTTCATGGCATGAGCTTGCGCCCGGCTCGACTCGGGCCGCCGCAAGTGGCGTCCAGATGGCCGGCGTCGTGGCGACGACGCCGGCCACGCGTGCACGCGCCGTTGCCCTGGACCCTGCGCCAGCTCACGTGAGCGGCCACCCGGCCATTCAAGCCGAAGTCAGCGCCCCGAACGCGACTGCGCCTCGAGCGTGTCAGCGGCGACCAGCCGGTCGTACGCCAAGCGGACCGCGTCGCGGAACGGGACACCCGCGACGGTCACGTCCAGTACCTCGAGTCCGTCCAGCACGGCGTCGGGGTGGGCGGGGTCGGCCGGTTGGACGTCGCTCGCCGGCGGAGGGAGATCCCCCGGCTGCGGCATGGTCGCACCGGTGAACGGCCACCACGGCGCGATCTCGTCGGCAATGGCCTCGGGGCCGGAGGAGCCTCGGAGCGGGTCGAGGATCTCCTCACGAGTGCGGCCTCGCCATGCCAGCAGGAGCCACGGGTCGGTGTCGAGCTGGTCGGCGAAGACGTACAGCACGGCGGCGATGTGCTTGCAGGGATTCTCCCAGTCGGGGCAGCTGCAGCGGGCCCGCAGCTCCTTCCACGTCCGGGGGAACAGGGCAACGCCCGTCGCACGGAAGACGTCCTCCAGGTCGGCCGGCACTTCGCCGGCGAGGAGACGGGCCACGAAACCCACCTTGGCCCGCATGGCCCCGTCGATCGCCCGCCACTGATCCGCGGTTGGCTCCGGCAAGGAAACGGTGACGAGATACGGCGTGCGACGCGATCCTTGGACCTGGGCGGCGATCGTGGCCGTGCTGACGTCGAGGGTCAGCACCTGCCCGGTGCGGGCATACCGGCGGCCGCGCTGCATGCGCGTCCCGAGCCCGTAGGACTCCAGGACCTCGACGAACCGCCGCGACCACCACGACGCCGCCATGGCGCCCCGCTGGCGCGACGTGGCCAGCCCGCCCTCCGCCGGCAACGGGACCGACGCCGGGTATCGCTGCCAGGGATCGTCCCAGCGCCGGCCGGCCATCAGTCCACGTCACCCGGGCGCAGGGCGATCAGGTCACGCAGTTCGTCGGTCGAGAGCTCGGTCAACCACGCCTCCCCGGTGCCGACCACCCGCTCGGCCAGATCCCGCTTGCGGGTGATCATCTCGTCGATGCGCTCCTCCACGGTGCCGAGGGTGACCAGCTTGTGGACCTGCACCGTCCGGCGCTGGCCGATCCGGTAGGCGCGGTCGGTGGCCTGGTCCTCGACCGCCGGGTTCCACCAGCGGTCGAGGTGGATGACGTGGGACGCGGCCGTGAGGTTGAGCCCGGTCCCTCCGGCCTTGAGGGAGATGAGGAACAGCCGCGGCCCCTCGGGATCCTCGAACCGCCGCACCATCTCGTCGCGCGCGGGGCGCCGCACGCCCCCGTGCAGCCACAGCGCTTCCGTGCCGAACCGGCGCTGGAGATACGGCGCCAGCAGCTCACCCCATGCCCGGAACTGAGTGAAGCACAGCACCTTGTCGCCCTCTTCGAGGATCTCCTCGAGCAGTTCCTCGGTGCGGGTGAGCTTGCCGGAGCGGCCGCGAAGCGGGGATCCGTCGGCCTGGAAGTGAGCCGGGTGATTGCACACCTGCTTGAGTCGCAGCAGCCCGGCCAGGACCAGCCCCCGGCGGTTGATGCCCTCGGCCTCCTCCGCGCCGGCGAGGAGGTCGTCGACGACGGCCTGGTACAGGGTCGCCTGCTCCCGGGTGAGCGGGCAGCGGTCGACCGTCTCGATCTTGTCCGGAAGGTCGGTGATGATCGACCGGTCGGTCTTCAACCGGCGCAGGACGAACGGCCCCGTGGCCCGCCGGAGCAGCTCAGTGGCCTCGGCGTCTTGGTCGCGCTCGATGGGCAGGGCGAAGCGCTCCCTGAACGAGCTCGCCGAGCCCAGCAGCCCGGGGTTGAGCACCTGCATGATCGACCACAGCTCGCTGAGCCGGTTCTCCACCGGCGTGCCGGTCAGGGCGACGCGCCTTCGGGCGTGCAGCTGTCCCACCGCCTTGGTCTGCGCCGCCCCGGGATTCTTGATCTGCTGGGCCTCGTCGAGCACCAGCCGGCCCCACTCGACCGCCGCCAACTCGGCAACGTCGCGGGTGACGAGGGAGTAGGTGGTGAGTACGACGTCGTGGCCTGTGAGTGCCCGCGTGTCCCGGTCGCGCCCGTGGTGGGTGTGCACGTCGAGCGAGGGGGCGAATCGGGCCAGCTCCCGCTCCCAGTTGCCGAGGACCGATACCGGGCACACCACCAGTGTCGAGCCCTCGACTGGATCGGCGAGCAACGTGGCGATGAGCTGCGCGGTCTTGCCCAGTCCCATGTCGTCGGCCAGGCAGGCGCCCAGTCCCAGCCGGCCCAGGAACGCCAGCCAGCCCGTCCCCCGCTCCTGGTAGGGGCGAAGCTCGCCGTCGAAACCGGCCGGCGTGGCGATCGGTTCGACCGTGGCGTGCAGGGCGTCGTCGAGGAGCGAGGACAGCCAGGGGACGGCGGAGGCATCGACGCCGACGACGTCGACGTCCTCCCCGACCCCGAGCTGGTCGAGGCCCATCCCGGCGCGGAGCAGGTCGCCGGCGGCCGCCGTGCCTGTCGTTCCGATGGACGCCAGGAGGGCGCCGACGCGGACCGGGTCGAGCTCCACCCACTGACCCCGTAGCCGCACCAGCGAGCGCTTGGCCTCGACGGCACGGGCCAGGGTGGCGAGGTCGGCCTTGGTGAGGCGTTGCTCCCCGAGCGCGGCCTCCCAGCTGAAGGCGACGATGGCGTCGATTCCGAGCCCGCCCGACGCACCCGACGACGACTGCTGCTTCGACGCCTTGGCCCGCAGGCCGAGGCGGGGGCGGTGCGACCACCACGACGGGAGGAGGAGGCCGATGCCGGCGTCGTCGAGGGCGCCGGCGCGCTCGCGCAGCAGCCGGATGACCGACGCGCCGTCGAGGACGAGGCTGTCCGGAGCCGCCTGGTCGAGCGCCGCACCGAGCTCGGGCGCCAGCCGGGCCATCCGGCCGAGCGAGGTCAGCACGTCCTCCACGGCCGAGGTCCCGAAGGGCGAGCGGCCGGCCCACACGTCGGCCATCGGCAGCGCCAGACTGGGCTCGTCACGATCCTGGGCCAGCAGCTCGACGGTCCACCCGTCGCCGCGCTCCGGCTCCCGAACCCGCAGGCACAGCCGCACCCGGCCGGCGATCACGGCGCCGCTGCGGACCCACGCCGTGACGGCCTCGGCGAGGGCGCGCACCTTGGCGGGGTCGAGCGACGCGGGCAGCCACGGGTCGGCAGAGACCAGCGACCGGGCCCAGGCGTCGGTCACCGCCGGCCGGCCGCCCCGCCTTGGCACAAGCGCGACCTTCTCGCCGGCGAGCCGGTCGCGGACCATCGCGTCGACCGCTTCTGCCAGCCTGTCCGCGGCACGGCGCTGGCCTGCGGGCGAGGGGTCGACCACCAGGCCGGCGATCAGGGATCGATGTGACGCGGCGGGCAACGGCCACCACCAGGAGCGGCTCCGCCCGTTGGGTTCGACGGTCAGGCCGGGCACGACCCGTCCGGCGATCACCATCGCCCGGGCGACGTCGCCGACGACATCACCGTCGGGCTCGAGGACGCTCGTTGTTGATTGGCGGGCCACGCGCACATCATGACCGCCGCTCGCGTGGTTCCCCTGAGATCAGCGAGCCAGCCCTCGGAGACCCTCTGCGAGTTCCTCGATCGTGCCGGCGCCGGCCGCGATCCCGACAACGAACTCGTAGACGTCGTCGTCGGTCGCGTGCTGGGTGGCGACGCCGTTGAGCTCCAGGAACACGGCGGTGGACAGCCAGCCGAGACGCTTGTTCCCGTCGACCAGCGGATGGTCTTTGACCACGGACTGCAGGAGCGCGGCGGCCTTCGTCCCGATGTCGGGGTAGGCGTCCTCGCCGAACACCGTCGTCTGGGGCCGCGCCGCCGCCGAACCGAGCAGTCCCATGTCGCGGATGGGGGGCGGGTCGCCAAGAAGCAGGCGGGCGAGGTCGGCGAGGTCTTCGACGTCGAGGTACTCGACGCCGGCGTCACTCACCGAGACGTCGGAGGGCCTCGGCGTGCACGTCCATCACCCGTCTCGCCGCCGCCGACACCCGGTCGCGGTGGCGGCCGTGGGCGACGTACTCACGTACCGCCCGGCGTGCCGCTTCCTGCATCGAGATGCCCTCGGCCTCGGCCCGCTCGCGCAGCGCAGCCTGCTCGTCCTCGGTCAGGCGCAGTGTCATGGCCACGCCCTTGAACGGTATCGGTACCGCATTGCGCTACATCAAGCCGGCGAGCCGGTAGAGCACCAACGAGCCGGCGACGGCCACGTTGAGGCTGGCCCCGCGCCCGACCATCGGGATCTCGACGACCTCGTCCACGAGGTCCCACGTCTCCTCCGGCACGCCGTGGTGCTCGTGGCCCAGCAGGACGACGGTGCGGGTCTGCGCTACCGCCAGCCTGGTGAGCGGGGTGGCGTCCTCGGCCAGCTCCACGGCGACGATCCGGCTCGTCTCGCGCTGTTCAGCGATCCAGTTCATCTTCGATCGCCGCACCCAGTGGAGGTGAGGCCTGCGAGGCAGCGTGTCTCCCCGGTCGAGTGCCCGGTGATAGTGGTCCGTGCCGGGCACCGCCATGCAGGCGCCGACCGCGTCGCAGGTGCGAAGCAACGTCCCGAGATTCGCCTCGTAGGCCACCCACAGTGGGGCCACGATGAGCTGGTCCCAGCAGCCGTGCTGGCGCCGGCGGCGCTGCTCACGCAGGTCCGTGCGGCGGGTCTTCTCCCCCGGCGTCACCGGCGGGCGGAGGAACTCCCTGTCATGTGCATGCTGGACGCTCTTGGCGGCGGCGTCGGACCATCGACCGGCCCACGGAGGGCGGATGGGAGCACCAGCGTACGCACATCCGGCCTGGGTCGCAGTCGTGCCAGCATAGGGCGCATGTCGAGGTCTGGGCGGTCCGAGCGGGGCGACGCGGACCAGCCCGACTTCGCGTCGCTCTACGCCGGCGATGCCGTGCTGAGCCCTCGCCTGGCCGCCCACCTGTGGGTGGCGGCCGTCTATCTCTCCGACACCTACGGCGAGGACCCCCAGTCCGAGATGCTGAGGGAGGAACTGCCCCCCATCGCCCGACGCCTGGCGGACGACGCCTGGCTGGCCCGCTTCGTGTCCTGCTTCGAGGCGCTGGCGGTCCGGCTGGGGGCGGGGCTGGCCTCGGAGCAGCTGGCGTCCTGCACCGCGGAGGAGATGGCGCTGCACATGGTGATCGACTTCGCCGAGGCGTCCGTCGCCGACGGGATGGCGTCCATTCCGCAGAGGCTCCCCCGGCGCGGCGCGGCGGACACCGACTTCGACTGGGCCCGGGAGGTCCTGTTCCGGGACCACGACGTGCTCATGCTCTTCAACGCGTCCCTGGACGGCATCGAGGACGACTCCAGCGAGCTCGCCGAGTACTACCGCTTCGCCAACCTGCACCCGCGGGACTGGTTCATCCCCTTCGCCGATGTGGTCGACCTGTAGCCTGCGCCGGCCGCGCACACCGTGTCGCCATGACTTCAGCGCCTGGACGCCGGTGGTAAAGGCGATGACATCTCTCGGATACGAGGCCGTCCCCGTCCAACACGCCCGAGTCGCCACCTATTGGGTGACAATGGGATACTTTGTACTTATGGCCGAGCCCAAATCCGTGCAACGCTCATTTCGGCTGTCCGGCCGTACCGTCGAGTTGCTCGACGCCGCGGCCGTCGCCCTCGGCGAGACCCGCAACGCCTTGGCCGATCGTCTGCTCGGCGAGGCCCTTCGCGTCGAGCGCCATCCGCTCATCCGGTTCGGCGCCGGCGCCGCCGGCCGGCGTCAACCTCGAGTGGTCGGAACCCGCCTGGACGTACACCAGGTGGTAGCGACCGTGCGCGCCAGCGACCTCGACGTCGAGGCGACGGCGGAGTACCTCGCTATCGATCCGCGCCTCGTGCGGGCCGCGCTGGACTACTACGCAGAGTTCGCCGAAGAGGTCGACGCCGATGCCGCCGAGGCCGACCGGGTCGCTGAAACGGAGCGATCGCGCTGGGAGCGCATGCAACACGCGCTGCGTTGAAGCTTGCGCTCGACAATCACTACTCCCCCACTATCGCCGTGCGCCTCCGAGAGGCAGGTCACGACGTCCTCGCCGCCATCGAGCGAGGGTGGGAACACGAGGACGACGAGCGGATTCTTGCCATCTGCTCCGAGGAGGCTCGGGTGCTGATGACCAACGACGTCGCGGACTTCACGGTGATCTACCGGCGCTGGGCCGCCGACGGCCGCACGCACTCGGGACTCATCTTCACCTCGGATGCCAGCATGCCGCGGGGTCGGTCCACGATCGGCCGTTTCGTCGAGACGCTCGATGCTCTCCTCAGGCTTCATCCCGGCGAGGATGCCTTCAGTGGCCAGGTGCACTGGCTCTAGCTGGCCCGGACGCCGCAGCATCAGGCGCAGCGGCCGAGATGCGGGCCAAGCCAGCGTGTCACCGCCGCCTCTTCGAGCTCCCCGGCAGCAATCGCCAGCATCGTTTCCGCGGCCTGATCCGGCTCCACCTGACGTTGCAGTCGGTGAGGGCGCAGAACAACTGCCGCTTGCCCGACGGCGGGTTGACCCTGGGCACACCCGCAGTACCCGTAGTTCGGGCGCTTCTCCCGCATCGACCCCTTCACGGCGGGCTCCGGATCGGCTGCCGCCTCGCCATCACTTTTTGTCTGCGCCCTCGGCAGGGAGCCAACAACATGGGAACCCAGACGACCAGCGGCTTTGCCCCAGGCACTCGTCATTGAGGCTTCCGTGGCCGTGCCGATGTCCCCGGTTCAGAGGCGTTGAAAGGCGGCGCGGGCAGGCCAGGCGGAGACACTGGCAGCTCCGGGCCAGACAAACCACGTCGAATCTCATGCGGATCGCTCTGCCGTTCGGCGCTCATCTCGCTCCCTTTGCGCCACTGCTGACCCCTTGTCGGGATAGACGCCTACTGCTCGGCGTCACGCGCATAGTCCGTACAGGACCCTTGCCGTCGCAAGACGTGACGGTCCGGTCGTGCAGCGTCTTCACCGCTGCTCGGATGTGCTTCTCGCGCGCCAGGCCCAGGGCGTCGCCGTAGACCTCGACGGCGCGGTCGCCGATCACGAAGTGACCATTGGCAAGCAGGCGCTCGATATTGGCGGTGATGTGGGCTTCCCACATGGCCTCCCGCTGCGCCAGCGGCTCCAGGTCGAGCTGGCCGGCCTGCTCCAGGCAGAACAGCCGGTAGGACTCCATCGCGTTGGAGAGCGCCTCGCTGAAGTGCCACACCCCGTGGGGGTGCTGGGTGAGGTGCACCAGGTAGTAGACGGGCGGCCCCTGCCAGCGGTCGGCGACGGGGACCGCCGTCACCTGCCACACTCCCGTTGTCCCCGCCACTCGCCGGAGGTAGCCGTCGAGGATGGCGTCCTCCCGGTCGCCGGGCGGCCGCCCCTGCCAGATGGAGCGCCACCACGGGCCACCCAGGGTGCGGTCGACTCGCTCCAGGATCGTGGTCCGGGCGGCCAGGTACCGGGGGTCAGTCGCCTGGCTGTCGAGGTGGCCCGCGTTGCGGCGCAGGCCCGAGAGCGAGAAGTTGAGCAGCACCTCGGTGGCGGCACGGGGCGGCGAGCCCGCCGACCAGCGGCCCGAGCGGGAGAGCAGCTTGGCCGTAATGGTGTCCAGGGGCACGGCCAGGCCGAAGGGGTCCAGGAACGCGAACAGGGGCAGCTTGCCAGCCTTCGCCAGGATGTCGTCGAGGTGATCCTCGACGTGGCCATGGTAGACGAACCAGTCGGGGCGCCGGTCCTCGACCAGAGCCTTGAGGCGCTGGTAGTGAGCTTTGTTCGCCTCCACCACGTAGCCCACGAGGTTGTCGGTCGTCGCCACCAGGGCGGCGACGTCCAGGGCGAGGGCGGGCGAGCCAGGCGTCTCGTCCCCGTACACGCCCGGTCCGGCGTAGCCGTCGAGGAAGACGACCCGCTTGCCCGCCGAGGTCGAGCCGACCTTCTGGACGAACACGCGCAAGTAACGCCCGAGCAGCTGGTGCTTGAGGCGCGCCGCCGCCTGGGGGCGCTCGAAGAAGTTGCCCGCCACGAAACCTCCGCCGATCCGCTCACACGGTGACGGCGACCCTACGCGGCATGTCGTCGTGCAGGCGGCCGTCCAGTGTGCGCCCGCCGGCCTTGGGCGTGCGCCCGCCCCATTGCTTGAAGAAGAACGGCACCCGGGCCGCCTCGCACTGGTCGCGCACGGAGCGGACCCACTCCGGCTCGACCGGGCGTGCCTTTGGTCCGCTCTCACCGCCCGCGATGACCCAGCCGATGCCGTCCAGGTCCAGCTCGACCGGACCCAGCAGGGGCTCGGCCGAGACGAACCTCACCCGCACTGGGACCGGGCGGAGGTCGCGGAGGCGGAAGGCGTAGGGCTGCGTCTCGACCGAGACGCCCATCCAGAGGTTGGGCGGCCAGTCGAGCTCGTGGGCGAGGGCCGCCAGGCGCTGAGAGCGCTTGGTGAGCACCTGGTAAGTGTGCTGAGGCGTGGCCGCCATCGTGGCGAAGACCGACGCGATGAACTCGGTGGGCACGGAGGGGTGCATGAGGTCGGACATGGAGTTCACGAAGATCGTCCGCGGCGAGCGCCAGCGCCGAGGCAACTCGAGGAGATCCCAGTGCACGGCCAGCCCGAAGCCTGGGCCGCTCGTGCGTTCGTCTCCATCCTGCTGGTAGCGGGGCTGGCCCATGGCCTTGAGCCGCTTCGCCAAGGTCAGGGCGTAGCACTGGTCGCACCCCGGCGAAGTGCGGTCGCAGCCCGTCGTCGGGTTCCAGGTCATCTCTGTCCACTCGATCGCCGATTCAGCCAATGGTCATGCCCCCGTTCGCGGAGCACCGTAGCCAGCCCAACGGACACCATGCCCACCCAAGGCGCTGCCGCCGGTCCGCTTCTCATGGCCACGCCGCGCCCAACCTCCTGTCGGCGCTGCTACCGGGTGGATTTCCGATCGGCCGCGAAGCGAACCCCGCTGAGCCCGCCAGTGAAGAGGTCCTCGTTGAGCAGCTTCAGGAGCGTTCCGGCATCGACATCTTCGAGGACGAGTTTGCCGCTCTTGATCAATTTCTTCGGGTCCAGCCCCTGGGCCTTGGCCTCCTTTCGGACAGCGTCGATCGTCACGGTGCTCAGGTGCCCGCGCTCGTGTAAGGCCAGCAACCGCCTCCGAAGGCGGCTGTCGCGGGCGGCCTTGACCTCAAGCTCCTTGGTCGCCTCGTCTGCGATCGGCAGGTGCGCGGCGATGTAGGCGACGAACTCGGGGAGCCGCTCGACGAGGACTTCCTCACCCCTAAACAGCAGCTCGAACGCCGTGAGGTTTGTGACGACGAGGCCACCCGGCAGCACCAACATGTCGACGCGATCGTCGAAGACGAAGACGGGGGTCTCCAGCCGTACGAGCGCGTCTTCGAGGACGGTGAAGAGGCGTCCCCGTCTTGCGCCTTGGAAGGGGTTCATTTTGCGAAGGAAGCCGGCATGACCCCCACCCCTGGTCGGGAGGACGATTGCGTACAAGACGAGGGGACGGCCTGGGAGCGTTCCGGCGTCGAGCGACGGCAGGGTGGGAGCACGCCCTACGAGACCGAGCACCGGGTTGGCCGGGTCGAGACGCGAATCGGGGACGACGAGGTACTCCTCCGGGTCAAGGGCTGCATCCGCGCTGTAGTCCTTGGGTTCAAGGTCAGGAAGCAGATCGAGATACGTCCGGCACACGCCGCGCAGCGCCTCCGCCACCTCACGTCCGAGCTTGACTCGCCCTCCCTCGATGCTGCGGGCTCGCCGCCAGCCCACTACCAGCCGGGGCGATCCGGCGACCTCGATACCGGCGAGATCCGGCGACCACACGGCCATCGACTATGGCCGGGTAGAGAAGAGGACGCCGGGCACGACCTCGATAGCATCGACATCCGCGCCGGGCGCCGGGCGAGAACGGGAGATCAGAAACGCTTCGCAGCCGTGCGAGTCCGTGATCCACGAAACCCTGAAGCCGAGGAGGTAGAGGAGCGGGTTGACCGCCATCATCGAGGACCGGACGTAGATGACTGCCGAGACGAGCAGGAAGCCCGCGTACGCGAGGAGGTCCCGGCTCGACGGCTGCGCCACGGTGAGGAACGGAAGGAGGTACGTGGCGACGTACCCGGCGACATCGGGGCCGCGATCGACGACCGTCGTCGTTATGTACGAGTCGGGCTGTAGCCTGCCCAGTCCGCGCAGCAGCGACACGGCGGTGCCCACGCCGACCAGGGCGAGAACCGCACAGATGATGGCGACGATGCGCGAGTCGAGGCGCAGGGCCAGGATCGCGAATAGGGGCGCATAGGAGCTGATGAAGAAGCGAGCCGGGAGCAACCGACGACCCGGGCTCATAGCGGCGCGAGGTCTGGCGACTGCCGAACCGTGCACCGATCGCCGCTGAGATGCAGGAGCACCTGTCGTCACGGTCACCCTGGGGGCCGGTCGTCCGCCATGCACATAGTCTCTCACCGCCCTACGACATCGCGGTCTCGTCATGCAGGTGCCGTCAGCGTTCAAGCAGCCCGGTCACGAGATCGTCGAGGAGGAGCTCCTCGTGGATCGCCGCGCCGTGCTCCAACATCGCGCCGGTGAGGTTGTCGTCCCACGTCGCCGTGACCGGTTTGCCGGTGAGCGGGACGAGGTCGCCGTTGGCACGCTTGACAGCCGCGACATAGGTCGCGGTGCCGTACCTCCAGGTCGTGCAGCCCGTGTCGCCGAGAAGGCGGTTGGCGATGGCGATGCCTGGCCAGTCGAAGTCGCCGCGATAGAAGATGCGCGCACCACTCGCCGTCAGCTGCCGCAGGAGCTCGGCGGTGACCATGGTCGGGGTGCCCGCCGTACATACCAGCGGTGCATTCACACCGCGGTCGAGCGCGGCTTCGAGCACTCGTGGGTTCTCGCACACGTATACGGAGGTGCCCGGGAGCAGTAGAGCCGCCGTCGCCAGGTCCCGCGCAGTCAAATGGGTGGGCAGCCGGGCGTATGCCCGGTCGCGCAGTTGCGTCGCGACGAGACCCGTCAATTCCGGCCGCAGGTTCGCGACGAGGACGGTCGCCGACGTGGTGTCGCAGGTCACGCCGGCGGACGACCACACCACACGCCGCTCCGCGGCCGTGCGCGGGTAGGGCTGGCTGGTGGCCGCGGCGATGCCACGCAGGACGAGGGCGGCCAGACGGTGCCCGTCGTCGAGTGCGTGGGCACCGCGGGCGCCGCCGTAGCGCACGGCCAACTCGCTGCGGCCGATCGGCTCCGCTCCCTCGGGCGGGAGGGCGGCCAGGCACGCCGCGGCGGCGGAGAGCAGCGCCCGAGCGTCTTCGGGGCTGCGCGCCACCACGCCGCTGCGCGCGACGTCACCGAGCCACTCCGCGACCCACGGTGGTTCGTCGCCGGCGTTGGCCGCGGCGAGCATCTCCCGCGCCTGTCGTGCGGCATCGGCGACGGTCTGGCGCCGGCTCTCCGCGTGGGCGCGGACGGAGTCGGTCCAGCACCATCGCCTCGGCGGGCCGAGGAGGGCTGCGATGACGCCGCAGGTGATGTTGACCAGGCCGGCGCGGCAGAGCTCGACGGCGGCGCCCCAAGCGGCTGTGTCGTTCCCGTAGTGCCCAACGATGGTCGGCCACCGGCGGCTCTCGCGGCCGAGCAGAAACCGGCGGTCGGCGCCGTCCGGCAGCATGGCATCGCCCTGACTGGCGGCGCTGAGCTCGACCGTGGGGATCTTGGATCGGCCGGACCGGTCCTTCGGTAGCCGCCATGTGCCGTCGGGGGCGGCGACCAGTCGTGGCCGGGCGACGCACCCATCGGGCACGTCATTGAGCGGTATCGGATCGCCGAGCATCAGCGGAGACGTTCGATGAAATGGCGCTGTCTGCTCAACCGCGGTGCCGTCGTGGGTGGTCCCGAATACCCGGGTCGGTGCGTTGAGGATGTCGCTGGCGTCGTGGAATCGGAAGTACAGCAGCAGCCCGCAGTGTCGGGCCGCGTCTTCGAGGACGCCGTCCTGGCACGTGCCGAGGACGGTGATCCCGGCCTCGCGGGCGGTACGGGAGAGCGCGTGAAGGACGGCTTCGCGCTGGTAGTCGCCGAGGCTGTCGCCGAGCTCGTCGAGGATGAGGACGCGCCCGGCAGTGCTGCCGCGGGCGGAGGTGGCGGCGAACAGCGCGGCGAGCACGAGGTGGATCGCGAGGAGCTTTTCACGCTCCCTGTACGGGACGAGCGCGCCGTTGGGTCCGCGCCGATACCGGGGCGTGACCCGCCACAGCCAGCTCTCCTTTCGCGGTCGCCGGTCGTTGCGGCTCGACGAGCAGGTCGGCGCCTGCCCCTTGCGCGGCGAGGTCGAGTTCGTTGAGCTTGTTGGCGACCGTGCCGAGGCTGGTGCGTAGCAGCCGCTCGATCTGGTCTTGCAGCATCGGCAGGTCTCGGCTGCGCTGGTCGCACACCTGCTGCGCGGCGTCGAGTGCCTGGGCGCGCCGTTCTCGGTCTGCATTGACGTGCGCCGCAGTGGCGGCGTCCTCGACGTGGAGCCGCCGAAGCCAGGCGCCGAGGGCGTCGGCGACCTGGTGGAAAGCGCGAGCCTGGCGTTCGTAGCTCTGTCCCGACTCGTCGTCGCTGCCCAACCCTGCAGCGCTTCGTTCGGCGACTGCGAGGTCGACGCCGCTTCCCGGTGGGGCGCCGTGACCGGTGTCGCGGTCGATGCCGCACGCGCCGAGCGCCCTGTCGATGGCGTGGTTTGCAGCGCGACGGTACGCCCCCGATGACGAGCGGTCGTCGCCGCTGGGATGCTCGGCGGCGTCGTCGGCGAGGGCCGCGGCGGCCCTGTCGAAGGTCACCGCCCACCGGACAGCCCAGTAGGGGATCCGCGCCCGCTGACTGAGCCAGCGTTCGAGGGCGAGACGCAGCCGCTGGGTCGCGGCAGTGAGCCGTTGCTCGTCGTGGTGGCGCCGCTCCTCCAGCCGCTTGCGGTGCTGGTCGTACCCGCCCCAGGCGGCGTCGGCGCCGCGCTGCTGCTCGCTGGCGCGCCTGTGCGCCGCGGCGGCGCGGTTCTCGGGTTCGTCGAGGCGCGAGAGTTCGGCCCGAAGTTGGCGTTCGGCAGCGCGGGCGGCGGCGTGGTCGGTGGCGGCGCGGGCGGCCGCGACGAGCGCGTTGAGGTTCTCGACCGTCGACCGCTGCCAGGAGAGCCTGTCGGCGGCCGCCTGCTCGGTGTCGCCTGCCGCATCGAGGGCGCGGCGCGCAGCGTTGACCCTCGCTTCCCGGCCGGCGATCGGGTCGGCGAACCCGCCGACGACGGTGACGTGCTCGCCGTGGCGCGCGGCGTACTCGTCGCCGACGATCGCCGACGCGAGGTAGCGGAGGAACGGCACGGCGGCGGGCGGCGCCGCGAGCACCCCCTCCGGATGCACGGAGGGCGTGGGCTCGCCGTCGATGAGCATGTCGCCGGCCGCCGCTGCGGCGATCGCGGCGTCGCGCTCGCTTGCGGCGACGGCTACGGCGTCTCGGTACGGCGCGAGCCGCGGCTCCCACTGCGGCCGGCTGGCCCGGTCAAGGTCGATGCCGTCGAGCAGCGGCGTGGCGGCGATGCCGGCGGCGCGGAGCCGAGCGGCGGTGGCGGCCGCGGCACCGGCGGTGCCGGTCTCGGCGGCGCGCAGTTCGCCTTCGCGCCGCTGCCGGTCGGCAGCGGCGACGGCGTGGGCGCCGGATAGGACGGCGAGGTTGTCGGCAGCGGTGAGGACGCGTGGTTCGAGGTCCGCGAGCGGATTGCCGTCCCACGCCTCGGCGGCGACCGCGAGCTCACCGAGGCGGTCGAGCAAGTCGGACAGGCGGGTCTGGGCGGCGCTTTTCGCCTTGCCTGCCTGCACCAGATCCTCGGTTGCGGCGTCGAGGGCGGTCCGGGCAGCCTCCGCCGCGGCTCTTAGCGCGTCGCCGTCGCCGACCTGCTGCAGCTCGGCGGCCGTGGCGGCCAGCCGTCGGCGCGCCGCGCGGCGGTCGTCACCGGCGGGGCGCACAGCGGCGCGGGCCTCGTCGGCGCGAGCGACCGCGTCGACCAGGCCCTTAGCGTAGTGCAGCGTCCACAACCCGTCGGCTCGGGCGAGCAACGTCCGCGCCTGATCTCGGCCGGCGATGGCCGCCAGCTCGGCGTCTTCCTGGCGACGCCGTGCCGCGTCGTCGTCGTGCAGCTGCTCCAGTGCCCGCGAGGTGGCGTCGAGCTCGGTCCTTGCCGCACGGTCCTCGTCGAGGAGGTCGTCGCGGCCGAGCAGCTCGAGCAGCGCGGTGCCGATCTGCTCGGGTTCGAGCATCTCTTGCGACAGCTTTAGCAGCGATCGGCCCGGCGTCTCATTGCCGCGGGCTTGCAGCCACGCCATGCAGCGCGGCGCCGGCCCGTAGAGCGCGTGCGCGTAGCCGCGTGACCCCCACTCGGGCTTGGGCAGGGCGGCCCAGATGGTGTCGGCCGCGACGGCGCGGGCGGCCGATGTCGCGGCATCGACGAGGTGGATGCCGTCCCCTGCCCTCACCTTGACCACCGGCGCAGCCGCGTTCACGCGCAGCCACACGCTGATCGCGTCGTCGCGTTCGCGGCCGCGGAACACGCCAATGACGTATCCGTGGTCGGCGCGAGCGTAGCGCTGGACGTCCACCCCGGCCTTGGTGCCATCGAAGAGGAGGCTCGCCGCCTCGGCGCACCGCTGGCAAGGTGCCAACCGACCTCGCCGTGCAGCAGCGCCACCGCAGCTAGGAAGGTGGTCTTCCCGGAGCCGTTCGAGTCGCCTTTGGGGCCGCGTCCGGACACGGCGATGAACGTTCCGGGGGTGATGGGCACGGGGGCGCTGCGCAGCCGGCCGATGTCGATGGTCTGCACGCACACGAGCTCTCGGTCGCCGATCAGGCCGTGGTCGTCGAGCGTCGGCGCTGGCGGGAAGGCAAGATCGGTCACGGCTGTGTTCCTCCGATAGGGTGCGTGGTGCCACGGCGGGCGCGGATCGACGCGCCGAGCGGTCCGGTGCGATCGGCGGCCATCACCAGGTCCTCCCACAGTGTCTGTGACTGGGCAGCGGTGAGCCGACGCAGACCCGGACCGGGAGTGACCCCACCGGCGGGGCTGCGGTCGATGAGGCCGCGGGCGTCGAGGCGGCGCAGCTCGGCGCGGATGACGCTGCGATACTGCGGCCGGTACTGCTCCAGTTCGGCGGCGGGCACGCCAGGGGCGTCCCAACCGCCGCCGGTGGTGCCGGTTCGCGACCGGTGTAGGCAGACGGTGTGAATGAGCACGAGCGCCAGCACCGCCCGTTCGTCGGCGGACAGCGTCCCGAATCCGCTCCCTGCGAGCTCCGCGGCCACGGTGTCGTCGTAGGCGGTGAGCCAGTGCCCGCGTCCTTCGACAAGCGTACGACCGGCACGGCTCGCCACGGCGGCGAGGTTGTCGCGCAGCGCCGGGTCGGCGAGCGCCGGGTAGTCGCGTTCGGGGACGGAGTGCAGTGCGGTCTCGACGGCGGTCCACGCCGCCCACACCTGGTCGCGGCCTCGTTCATCGAGGGCGGCGAGGCTCACACCAGCCCGCCCTTCGCAGCCATGAGCAGGTGGTGGTGCCGCCGCAGGGCCGTGACGGTGCGCGGGCTCCAGGTCGCGACGGCAAGTCCCAGCCGCAGCCGCCCATCCTCGCCGTCGGCGAGCAGCTCCGTGGCCCGCAGCTCCGCGAGGTACTTCGAGACCACCTTGGGGTCGCGGTCTAGGATCGCGGCGAGGCGCTCGACGGCGTCGGCGGGCAACGGCTCCCCTGGGTAGGGGTCGACGGCGGCATCCAGCCATGCGAGGGCGAGGACCGCCGCGAGGACACCGGTCGGAACGGGGAAAGCCGCGCCGTGGTGACGCCGTCCGGGTCCGGTTCGTGTCCGTCCGCCCACCCCAGCCGCAGGCCTGCGCCGACGCGCGCCAGTCGGCGTCCCACTGCCGCGGCTTCGTCGGTGAGGTCGGTGTGCGCCGCGTCGGAGGCCGGTACGGCGCCGTCGGCGCGCAGCCGGGCGAGCAGCAGCGCCGTACCTCGGGAATTCACGACGTCACCTGCTCCTCGCGGCGTGCCAGGGCGGAGTCGGGCAGTACAGCGCGGGACACCGTGATCGGGGTGGAGCACCAGGTGACGTCGAGCACCGGGTCGGCGAGCAGCCCGTCACCGACCTCGACCGTGGCCGGCACGTCGGGATCGCGGTCGGCCTCCAGCAGGTCCGCCAACGTCGCCGCCGCCGCGGGCCACGGTCCGCCCCGCAGGACTGCCGTGACGTCGGCGGCGAGCCGCTCCTGCAGAAGCGACCCGACCTACCGGTCGAGCCGCTGCCGGCGCGCTGCGCGCAGCCGCCGGCGTTGTTCAAGCGGGTCCGGGCCCGCCGGTACCTCGGGTTCCGGCGGCAGCTCCCGGCCGGAGCGGCGGGGACGCCACTCCTCGAGGGCGGCGACGAGGTCCTGCGTGTGCACCACCGTGCCCGGAGCGTCGAACACGAGGGTCGCGGCGACGGCGGCGAGGTCCTCCCAGGGTGCATGGATCGCCGCCGTGCGCCAGGTCGGGCGTGAGCACGTCGAAAGCCCGCGCCGCGCCGCCTTCGGCGACGATGCGGTCGGCGGCGGCGCCGAGGTAGCGGTCGTAGCGCTGCGCCTCAGCTACCGTCTCGTGCCCCAGCGGCTCCAACTGCGGGTACGCCGCCGCGATGAGCCGCACTAGGTGGTCGAGGTTGGTAAGCAGACGCTGCTGTTCGTGGTGGCGGATTTCCGCGTACAGCTCCGCGATCGGGGCCCGGGCAAGCCGGGCGAGCGTGTCGGCGAAGAGGCGAAAGAACACCCGCGCCCGACGCAGCGCGTCGGCGACCTGCTCCCCGGTCGCGGTGCGAGTCTGGATGGCGGCCGCGGTCCGATCGAGCAGCAGCAGGAGCTCCCCGACGCCCCCCTGGGTGGTGATCCGCTCAACCACCTGCACGCCGGCCAGTGCCCGCGGGTCGAGCACGTAGCGCATTGCACCCTTGTGGTCATCGAGGGGCTTAAGCATCCCGAGCCCGTGGAAGACGCGCAGCCGGCTCTCCAGCACCTCACGGTCGCATATGCAGTCGACTCGGTCGGCGATCTCTCGCAGCGTGAGTCCGGCCGCCGCGTCGGGCCGGCAGCACGCGTCGACGACCGCCCGAGCCAGGTCGACGAGCGCAAGGTCCTCGATCACTGCGCCGACGTCGCGGGCGAAGGGGGCCGCAAACGGGCCGATCATGTCGGGCGATGACGCCAGTGCCAGCTGCTCGGCGCTGGTACGCGCCCGCGGCCGTCTAGGCACCGTCTTCCCCCGTGAACCCGTCTTGTGACGCTTCAGCCGTGCGCCACCCCACGACGGCCGTACGTGTTCTGCATAGATCGGACGTCGCGGCGAGGACATGGGCGTGCACTACGTCGAGTGTGACAGGGGGGTGAGACACAAACCTCCCAGCTGCGCCGAATCAGTTGCCGTCCGGGCTCGGTCGGAGCCCGGGTCGAGGGGCAGTGTGGGTGCTCGGGCGGCGACGAAGCGGGCGTTCACGACGTGGAAGAACACGCCGGCCCCCTCGGCGTCGATGGGAAGAGGCCCCACGTCGTCGATGACCAGCACGGTGGGCTGGGTGTAGGTGCGCAGCCTGGTGCCGAAGGTGCCGTCCCTGCGCGCGGCGAGCAGATCGTGATCACCCGCATCCGGGAGCTGCGCACGGGGGGCCTGTCCGACTGCCGGGTGGCCCGGCTCCCGCGGCAACGAGGCCCGTCACGAGGATCCCTACAGGATCCCTGAACGTGAAGGTCCTTGCTGCATTGCGTGGCGCCTTGGGAGACTGGCCGTGCTCACGCCCTTGGCGGGGAGGCAGCAGCTCCTTCTACGGGCCGAGGATCGCGCTGGCAGGAGCCGAAGACGTCGAGCGTTGTCGCGGCAGCGTCTTGATGAAGCGCGCCTTGTATTTCGGCCGGCTGTCCACGACTGGTGCGCGCAGTCTTCAGCTGGTTCCCTCTCCTTTGCCGAACAGCTTTCCGAGACCTCCGAGCTTGCCTGCCAGGTCCTTAGGGTTGACGCCAAACCTCTCCAAGAGACCGGCATGCTCGACGGGGTCAACTTGGTCGGGCAGCGCCTGTTCGGCATGTGCCGCCTCCAGCCGCTCCGGCGCTGGTCCTGGTCTCTGTCGCCGTCGGCTGGTCTCGGATCCACGCCGGTCGCCATTTCCCCTCCGACGTCCTCGGGGGCGTTGCCGCCGGCGCTGCCATTGGCCTGGCGTCCGAGCCGTGAGCGTGCGCATCCAGCGATGATCGAGCCTCGTCCCCGCCAGGGCTCGTGGGTCAGCGGCTGGGGGGCTGACGGCGGCGAGCTGAAGCTCGAAGTTCCAACGAGAGGAGCCGTTCGTGCCACCGGTCTGGCCAACGGTCCCGGGCGAGCAGCATCGCGATTCGCTACCAATCGGCTCAGGTCCTCCGGAGTGGTCCTCGCCCGCCAAGATTAGGAGCACTCGGCGCTGCTCAGGCGATTGCCTCCCGTTTCGGTCCGGGCGGAGCGGGCTGCGGCAAGGTGCCCGGCAATGGCTCCCGGTCGACGTGGTAGGGCACGGAGATGACAACCGTGTTGGGCCGGAGCAGCAGGCGGGCCTTGAGCAACAGCGCATCCTTATTGTGGAGCAGTTGCTCATACCACCTACGGACGACGAACTCGGGGAGGATGACGGTGATGGTGTCGTTGTCCCAACGGCGGTCCAGCTCGTCGAGGTAAGCGAGGACCGGGCCGGCAAGCTCCCAGTAGGGCGAGGCCACGATCTCAAGGGGCACGTCGAGGCCCAGGCGTTCCCATTCCCCCTGGATGGCCGCAGCTTCGGTGTCATCGTTGTCCGCCACATAGACGGCGACCAGGTGCTGGGGATGCAGTGACTTGGCGTAGGCCAGTGCCTTGAGAACGCCCTTGTGCACGCGCGCCACCAGCACGACGACGGTGTGGTTCACCGGGATAGGGCGCAGATCGGCGGGCCCCACGGCGAGTGCCTCGGCCAGGTGGTCGTAGTGGGCCCTGATGGCGCGGAACACGACGATGACGGCCGGCACGGCCACGATCGGCACCCAGGCGCCGATGGTGAACTTGGTGACCGCGACGATCAGGGTCACCCCCAGCGTTCCGGCGGCACCGATGGCATTGATCGCCGCCCCGCGCCGCCACCCCGGCTGGCGGACGCGGCGGTGGTGCACGACCATGCCGCTCTGGCTCAGCGTGAAGGAGGCGAAGACGCCCACCGCGTAGAGCGGGATGAGGGCGTTCGTCCGCCCTCCGAAGACTACGAGCAGGGCGGCGGCCGCGGTCGCCAGGCACAGCACGCCGTTGGAGTAGACAAGCCGGTCGCCCAGGTTGGCGAGCTGGTGGGGCAGGTAGCCGTCACGGGCCACAAGGGACACGAGCCGTGGGAAGTCGGCGTACGCGGTGTTGGCGGCGAGCACCAGAATGCCCGCGGTGGCGAACTGGAGGATCCAGTAGAAGAGTCCCTGGCCCACGACGATCCGGGCCATCTGCGAGATCCGTCTCGTCGTGGCTGGGGAAGGGTCGGAGATGGTGGGCCAGCACCGACACGCCCAGGAACAGCGACCCCTGGATCGCCCCCATCCAGACCATGGCGATGGCGGCGTTGTGCGACTGCGGCTTGCGGAAGGCGGACACGCCGTTGGAGATGGCCTCGACGCCGGAGAGAGCGACTGCACCGGATGAGAGCCCCGGAGCACCATGAACAGTCCGAGGCTGCCCCCAGATTGGCGGGCGACCTCGGCGGCCGCAGGTTCGAAGGCCACGGTGGGAAGCCCGCCGCCGAATGCCTCCCGCCCCAGGCCCCACAGGACGAGGCCGCCGAGGGCGAGGATGTAGGTGTAGGTCGGCACGGCAAATAGCCGACCCGACTGGCGCGCCCCCCGCAGGTTGGCCAGGGTGATGAACGCGATCACCGCCAAGCACGTCAGAACGCGATGGTGCCCGAGGCCGCGCCAGGCAGGGATCGACACCAGGGCGGCCACCCCGGCCGACACCGATACGGCCACGGTCAGGGTGTAGTCGATCAGCAGCGAGGCGGCGGCGACAAGGGAGGTGCCTGCACCGAGATTTTCTCGGCTCACGATGTAGGACCCGCCGCCGCTGGGATAGGCGAAGATGGTCTGGCGGTAGGAGAAGACGACGATGGCCAGCAGCACGGCCACGACCACGGCGATCGGCACGAGCGTGTCCAGGGCCAGGGCGAGGCTCGACGACCCGGCGGCGGTCACGAAGAGGATCTCCTCGGTGGCATAGGCCGTGGAGGAGATGGCGTCGGAGGAGAAGGTGGCGAGAGCGGTCCACTTGGGGAGCCGCTCTCGCTCGTGGTCCCGAGTCGCCAAGGGCCGCCCGACCAGCAACCTCTTCACCAGCGTGGACATCAGCGCCGTCCCGCCTGTAGGTACCAGTCGTCGGCGACGGTACGCACGCTGGCGCCAGCCCGGAGATCCGCGACCGCCCGGCGGATGAGGGGATGGAGGTCACGACCAGGAAGGACGAGCACCAGGCTCGTTGCCTCATCGGCACGCCACGCGTGGACTTCGGCGGCCATGGGGACGAACGTGGGATCGAACCCGACCGAGCAGGCGGCCAGGAGGGTGCCGCCTTCGCTGTCGGTCCCCATAGCGGGGGCCAGGAGCGGAACACCGAGGTCACCGCGCGGTTTGGGGGGCGCCATCGGTTCGAGTCGGACGGCGTCGATGAGACTCGGGCAGTCGAGGATGCAGCGGCGCAGCCAACGCTCGCGGGCCAATTGGTTCAAGGGGTGAGCGAGATCGCCGGAGCGGCGGGCCCCGACTGCGGCCTCGACCACCGCGGACAGCGCTTCGGCGGAGGCGTGGTCACCCCATAACAGGCGGTGACCCAGGCGGTCGTGCTTGCCGATGCCCACCTCAAGCCAGGCGCCGTCGGCATCGGTGCAGACTCGCCCCACCTCCAGCCCCAGCACCTCCGCGCTCAGGGTGCCCCACTCGATCACCGCCTCGGCGCCGGCGGCCTCGATGACGGGAATGAACGGTTCGGCCCGGGGATCGAGGGGCGGCTCAGCCGGAAGGGGCGCGGCATCGACGCGAGCAAGCCCGCTACCGGAGACTGCCCAGACCGTCACCGAGGTCCGAAAGCAGGAAGCCTGGCGGGCCGCCGCCCCCAGAGCGGGGCTGTCATCGATGAGCACGTGGACCTCGGTGGCATGGCGATGCAGGGCCCACAGCAAGGCTCGGGCGAAGCCGCGGGCCGGCTCCGCGTCGTCGACGAGGGCCCACGCTCGGCCGTCGCGGTGCACGGTCATCCCGCCGGCTGCCGCGGTCGGCTCGGCGCCCGCGGCCTCCGGCCAGTAGCGCTTGAGCAGACCCCGCAGTTTGGCGGCCAACAGCCTGGCTCGTCGCTCTGGGTCGACCGGGTACGGCGCCGTCAGCACCGGGATAGTCCTTTGGCTCCTCTTGCCCCGGGGCGCCCCTTGACCGCGAGCGCTTCTCGAACTGCCTCATCGATGGCAGGGAGGGACTGGGTGCACCAAGACCGATCCGACAAAATCTCGGTCACCTCACACCCGGCGAGCAGAACGACGGCCTCCCATGGGATGCCGTCACCGATGTCCTCAGCAGCGTCCGGCGAGATCGTCCTGGCCCCGGCAGAAGGGAACCGAAGCGATGCTGGTCGACTGGCCGGAGTGTCGCCCCCCCAACATCCCCGGCGAGGCCCTCAGCCAGCAGTGGCTCGATCCACCGAGGAGTGCCGTGTTGGACTGACGTCGGCAATGCTGCCCGCCGGCATGACAGGGTCGGAGGGGAGCCTCTCCTGGGCCGGATCCAACATGGTGGCGGAGGCGTCGGGGCCCTTGGTGTGACCGAGCAGAGGGTGGTCGAAGTCGCGGCGGGGATCGGGCACCTGGATGATCATTCCGTGGGTACACCTCCTAGAATCGAGCGGCACCGCAGAGCCAGAATCGGGCACAACGGCTCGTCCATTACCGCCGGCGGCGGGCCTGACCAGCCGGCTCCGCCCACGCGCGCCGGGGGCTCGCGCCGTTGGGGAACCACCCAAGCTGGCGATCGGGCGATCTCGTCGATGTCCCAGAGGTCCAGCACCGCATCGACGTTCCCTCCGATGCGCGAGCGCCGGCTGCTCGTCCCCAACTGCCGGCACGGGCCAGCGCACACGAGCGCCCGCCGGACGCGACGAGGATGGGGCCGGGGGGCCGACACCCATCCTCGGAGCACACCTTGGGAGGCGGGAACCCGAGTGCGCTCTCGGGACCGAGGGCGGCGGAACCCTGGTCCCTACCGATACCAACGCCACGGCGTGTCGAGAGGTTCCCTCCCAACTGGTGCGTCTGCGATCCATCCACGACCTGGAGTTCCATCTCAGAACCCACCGCCCTGAAGGGCCGACTCTCGCTGTGCGGCGGTCCCAGCCACGGACCGCCTCAGACGCCAGGCCAGGGCCAGGTACAGCGTGCCCGAGATCAGCGCGTACCAGCCGATGGCCCAGGTGATGGCCAGCGCGCCGGCGCCCGGCGTAACGACCAGGACAACGGCGAACAGCACCGACAGTGCGCCGATGAGGCCGAGCATCCATTCCTTGGTGATCACCCTGCGCAGCCGGATGGCCGCCGCCACCTCCAACGCCCCCGTGATCAGCGCCCACGCGGCGATCACATACAGCAGTACCAGGGCGGTGATGTGCGGCCAGATGAAGGTCAACAGGCCGGCCGCGATGCTGACGATCCCCTCGAAGATGTGCACCCCCCGATGCGCCTCGACGGCACGCACGCCCCTGAGCACGGCCACCAGGATCGAGATCCCGTCCACGAGGGCGTAGGCCCCCCATAGCGACACCAAGGCCCACAAGGTCAGATCAGGCCAGATGAGCGCGAGCACGCCGAAAACCACCGCGGCTGCGCCTCGCAGGGCCACGCTTCTCCAGTCGCCGATCAGCAGAACCAGCATCGTCGGCCAAACCTCCTGTCCCCTGTGGTTCCGGCCCATACCTCGGCCGACCACACGCCATTCGTCCCCGCCGTCTCACCACGCCGCACGCGGCTCACCGGCACACGCCCGACGTGCTCATCCCGGCGCCGCCCCTGAACCGGCGCCATGGACAGAGGCGACATCCTCGGCCGCGTCGAGGCCCGCTCGCAGCTCCTCGGAGCTGTCATTGCCGGCGGCCGCTGCGTCAGCCGCGGCGTCGAGGCGCGCCGCCGCCTCCCGGGCCCCCTGGCCCGCCGCTGGCTGTGGCCCTTCCTCGCCCGCCTCCATGTCCTGCCTGAGGTCCAAGGCATGTCCGAGACGACGGAGCCGGGAGCCGAGTCGACGCACAGCCTCGGCCATCGACAGCCGCTCCTCCCCGGTCCGCTCCGCCGGCGCCAGCCGCTCCCAGGCTTCCACCTGCTCACGCAGGTGACGGACCTCCTCGCGGATGAGGGCCGGCTCCGACATCAGCTCCCGCTCCCAGCCGATCTCCTCGAAGAGGTTGCGCAGAACCGAGTGCGGCAGGATCTCCAGGTTTCCGGGCAGGCCGACCAGCCGGCGGAGGGCGGTCACCAGGTGGCGCTGGGCGGCGTCGGCCCGCTTGGCCGTCTCCAGGAGAAGCGGCGTCCAGTCGGGGCTGAGCGGCCACTGGCAGCGCGGGCACTCACCTGTCTTGTCCTCCACCACCTCGTAGAGGAAGAACTCACCTTGGCACCGGCGGCACCGGGCTTGGATGGGGGTAGCGGCGGGGATCACGCGGCCTGCTCCTCGGCGGCCGGGTTCTGGTAGTCGACCACCAGCTCCTCTCCCTGGGTGTCGACACAGATTCGGGCCCCGTCGCGAACGTCGCCTCCCAGCAGGGCCCGGCCGATGCGGGTCTCCACCTCATGGGCGATGAAGCGACGCAGGGGGCGGGCACCGTAGACCGGGTCGAACCCCTTGGTCGCGATGAGCCGGCAGGCCGTCTCGGTGACCTCCAGGCTCATCCGGCGTTGGACCAGACGGGAGCGGAGGTCGTTGAACAGCAGGTCGACCACCCGCTCGATCTCGGCCATGGTCAGGGGCTTGAACAGCACGATGTCGTCCACCCGGTTCAGGAACTCGGGCCGGAAGTGCCGGCGCAGCTCGGCCATGACCGCGGCCCTGGCCTCGGGCTTGATCTCGCCGTGGCCGGTCACGCCTTCCAGCAGGTGCTCGGAGCCGATGTTGGAGGTCATGATGACCACGGTGTTGCGAAAGTCCACCGTGCGGCCGTGGGCGTCGGTGAGCCGGCCGTCGTCGAGGACCTGCAGCAGGGTGTTGAACACATCGGCGTGGGCCTTCTCGATCTCGTCGAAGAGCAGCACCGAGTACGGCTTGCGCCGCACCGCCTCGGTGAGCTGGCCGCCCTCCTCATAGCCGACGTAGCCGGGGGGCGCGCCGACCAGGCGGCTGACGGTGTGGCGCTCCTGGTACTCGCTCATGTCGATGCGGACCATGTTCTCCTCGGTGTCGAAGAGGGCGGCCGCCAGCGCCTTGGCCAGCTCGGTCTTCCCCACGCCGGTGGGGCCCAGGAAGACGAAGGAGCCGATGGGGCGGCGAGGGTCTTTGATCCCTGAGCGGGCCCGGATGACGGCGTCGGCCACCAGCTGCACGGCCTCGTCCTGGCCCACCACCCGCTGGTGAAGGACCTCGTCCAGGCGCAGCAGCTTCTCCCGTTCGCCTTCGAGCAGCCGGGTGAGAGGGATACCGGTCCAGCGGGAGACAATGGAGGCGATCTCGTCCTCGGTGACGACCTCCCGCAGCAGGCGTCGCTCCCCCTGCTTGGCCTGCAGCTGGGCTTCCTCGGCGGCCAGGCGGCGCTCCAGCTCGGGCAGCCGCCCGTGGCGCAGCTCGGCGGCGCGGGTCAGGTCATAGCTGCGCTCGGCCTCCTCGGCCTCCCGGCGCAGCTGTTCCAGCTCCTCGCGCAGGCCCTGCACCCTGCGGATGGCGTGGCGCTCGGCCTCCCACTGGGCCCGCATGGCGTCGGCCTCGGCCCGCAGGTCGGCCAGCTCCCGGCGCAACTCACCGAGGCGCTCGGCGCTGGCCCGGTCGCTCTCCTTGGCCAGGGCCGCCTCTTCGATCTCCAGGCGCATGACCCGACGGGTGGCCTCGTCCAGCTCGGCCGGCATGGAGTCGATCTCGGTGCGCAGCATGGCGCACGCCTCATCCACCAGGTCGATGGCCTTGTCGGGTAGGAAGCGGTCGGAGATGTAGCGGTGGCTGAGGACGGCGGCGGCCACCAGGGCGGCGTCTTGGATCTTCACCCCATGGAAGACCTCCAGGCGCTCGCGCAGGCCACGGAGGATGGAGATGGCGTCCTCGACACTGGGCTCGTCGACCACGACGGGCTGGAAGCGGCGCTCCAGGGCGGCGTCCTTCTCCACGTGGCGGCGGTACTCATCGAGGGTGGTGGCGCCGATCATGTGCAGCTCGCCTCGGGCCAGCATGGGCTTGAGCATGTTGCCGGCGTCCATGGCCCCTTCGGCCGCCCCGGCGCCCACGACGGTGTGCAGCTCGTCCACGAACAACAGGATCCGCCCCTCGCCCGCCTTGACCTCGGCCAACACCGCCTTGAGCCGCTCCTCGAACTCGCCCCGGTACTTGGCCCCCGCCACCAGCGACCCCATGTCGAGGGCGAAGATGGTCTTGTCGCGGAGGCCCTCGGGCACGTCACCCCGCACGATGCGCTGGGCCAGGCCCTCGACGATGGCGGTCTTGCCCACGCCCGGATCGCCGATCAGCACCGGGTTGTTCTTGGTCTTTCGGGACAGGATCTGCACCACCCGGCGGATCTCGGCGTCACGGCCGATGACCGGATCGAGCTTGCCGGTCCGGGCGTCGCCCACCAGATCCCGCCCGTACTTCTCCAGCGCCTCATACGCCACCTCAGGCATGGCCGAGGTGACCCGCTGGTTGCCGCGCACGGCGGTGAGGGCGGCCAGGAACGCCTCACGGGTGATCCGTTGCTCCTTGAGCAGGCGTCCTGCCGCAGTGGCCGATCCCTCCTCGATCAGGGCCAGCAGCAGGTGCTCGACCGACACGTACTCGTCCTTCAGTCGCTTGGCCTCGCCCTCGGCGGCATCCAACAGCCGGGCCAGGCGCTGGGTCAGGAACACCTGGCCGGGGGCGGCCCCCGGACCGCTGACTCGTGGCCGGCGGCCCAGCTCGGCCTCCAACCCGGCGGCCAGGCCGGCCACATCGCCCCCCGCTGCGGTCAGGAGCCGGGGCACCAGCCCTTGGGGCTGGTGCAGCAGGGCGGCCAGGAGGTGCTCGCCGTCCACCTCGGTGTGGCCGAGGCGCAGGGCCTTGGTCTGGGCGTCGTGCAGCGCCTCCTGGGACTTCTGGGTCAGGCGATCGGTCTCCATCGGTCAACCTCCTCGGGTCGGAGGGGCCGGGCGCGCAACGCGGCCTCAAGCTCCTCGATGCGGTCCAACAGATCGAGCACCAGGCCCAGAGCGGCGTAGTTGAGGGCCAGGCCGCGGCGCAGCCGCTCGATCCGGGCCAGGCGGCCGAGCTGGGCCCGGGCGAACCACAGCTCGCCCTCGGCATCGGCGGTGGCCTCCAGCAGGCCGAGGGCCACCAGCCGGCGGATGAACTCGGGGTGCGTCCCCGCCGCTCGGGCGAAGCCTTCCAGGCCCAGGCGGACCGGGCGGACGATGGCGAAGCTCATCGGCTGCCTCTGGGGTCGAAGGTCGAGGTGTTGGCCAGCTCCTGGAACAACTCCCGCTCCCGGGCGGTCAGCTTGGAGGGAACCATGATCCGGACCTCGGCGTAGAGGTCGCCCGCCGTCCCCTTGGGGTTGGGCATGCCCTTGCCCCGCAGTCGCAGTCGCCGTCCGCTGGAGGAGCCGGCGGGCACGTTGACCTTGGCCTCCCCGCCGGGTGTCTCCACCGCCACCGTGGCTCCCAGGGCTGCCTCCCAGGGGGCCAGCGCCAACTCGACGTGGAGGTCGCGGCCCTCCAGGCGGTAGCGGGGATGGGGGGCGATGCGTACCACCAGGTAGAGGTCGCCGGGATTGCCGCCGTCGGCGCCCCGCCCGCCCTGGCCGCCGAGGCGGATGCGCTGGCCGTCGACCACCCCGGCCGGGATGTTGACCGTGTAGGACCGGCTGCCGGCCGGGCCCCCAAGGGTGATCTGACGCTGGCCGCCCCAGTAGGCGTCCTCGACGCTGAGGCGGATCTCGGCCTCCTGGTCGGCCCCGGCGACCGGCCCGCGCCGGGGGCGCCCACCCCGCCCGAACATGCCACCGAGGAGGTCGTCCAGGTCGATCCCCTCGAAGCCGAAGCCCCCGAGATCCTCCGCGCCCCCGAAGTCGACCCGCACCCGCTGACCGCCGGCGCCGCGCCCTCCCGGCGACGCCCAGGCGGCATCGGGGTCGAAGCCCTCCGGCACCTGGCGGAACTGGGACCCGAAGCGGTCGTAGCGAGCGCGGCTGTCGGGATCGGAGAGCACGTCGTAGGCCTCGCTGATCGCCTTGAAGCGCTCCTCCGCTCCCGGGTCCTTGTTCACGTCGGGGTGGTACCTGCGGGCCAGCTTGCGGTAGGCCCGCTGGATCTCCTCCTGGCTGGCCGTCCGGGGCACCCCGAGGGCCTGGTAGAAGTCCTCCTCGGCCATCAGCTACCCTCCCGGGTGGCGACGATCACCGCCGCCGGGCGCAGCAACCGCTCGCCGTTGCCATAGCCGGGGCGAACGACGCCCACCACCGTCCCCGGAGCCACCTCCTCCCGGGCGGTCGTACCCACCGCCTCGTGGCGAGCGGGGTCGAAGGCGCCGCCCACCTCGTCGTAGCGGGCGAAGCCGAGGCTCCCCAGCACGCCAACCGCCATGTCCCGCACGGCCCGGACGCCCTCGATGATGGCCGTGGGATCGGCACCAGCGTGGGCGAGGGCCAGCTCCAGGTTGTCCACGACCGGGAGCCACTCGGCGGCCACCAGCTCCCGCTCGCCCGCCCTGGCCTGCTCCAGCTCGCGCTGGTGGCGCTTGCGCACGTTGTCGAGGTCGGCCAGCGCCCGCCGCCAGCGGTCCTCCATCTCGGCCAGGGCCGCGTCGCTGGAGCGGCGGTCGTCGGCGCTAGGGGCAGCTGGGCCCTCTCGCTCCGCAGGGCGCGGCTGGCTGAGCTCGTCGGGGTGCAGCTCGGCGGACACGGCGCCTAGGAGGAGGTGAACTCCGCGTCGATGACGTCGTCGTCGCGCTCGGCGGTCGAGGGGCCGCCGTTGCCCCCCGCCCCCGTCGGCGCGCCGGCCGCCGCTCCTGCTCCCAGCCCGTGGTAGAGCTGCTGCAGCTCCGAGGTCAGCGATCGCAACCGCTCCAGGCCGGCCTCCTCGGCCACGGCCTTGCGGGCATCGCCGACGAGCATCTCGGCCCGGGCCTTGTCGTGGGACGCCACGCCCTCACCTACTTCGGCCAGGCGCCGCTCGACCTGGTAGGCGGTGGCATCCAGCTCGTTACGGGCGTCGATCAGCTGGCGGGTGCGGGCGTCCTCGGCCCGGTGGCGCTCGGCATCGGCCACCATCCGCTCCACCTCGGCCTGGTCCAGGTTCGTGGTCCCGCTGATGGTGATGGCCTGGCTGGCGCCGGTGTCCTTGTCCCGGGCGGTGACGTTGAGGATGCCGTTGGCGTCGATGTCAAAGGTGACCTCGACCTGGGGGACGCCCCGGGGGGCGGGCCGGATGTTCTCCAGCCGGAAGCGGCCCAGCACCCGGTTGTCAGCCGCCCGTTCCCGCTCGCCCTGGAGGACGACGATGTCGACGCCCGACTGGTTGTCCTCAGCGGTGGAGAAGACCTCGCTGCGCCGGGCCGGGATGGTCGTGTTGCGCTCGATAACCTTGGTCATGACCCCGCCCAGGGTCTCCACCCCGAGCGACAGCGGGGTGACGTCGAGGAGCAGGACGTCCTTGACCTCGCCCTTGATGATGGCGGCCTGGAGGGCGGCGCCGGCGGCCACCACCTCATCGGGGTTGACCGTCATGTTGGGGTCCTTGCCCCCGGTCAGGCGCCGGACCAGGCTCTGCACGGCCGGGATCCGGGTCGAGCCGCCCACCAGGATGACCTCGTCGATGTCGGCGGCGGTCACCTTGGCGTCGGCCATGGCCTGCTGCACCGGTCCCAGGCAGCGCTCCACCAGGTCGGCGGTGATGCGGTCGAACGTGGCCCGGGTGAGGGTGGAGGTGAGGTGCTTGGGGCCGTTGGCGTCGGCGGTGATGAACGGCAGGTTCACCTGGGTCTGGGTCACGGAGGACAGCTCGACCTTGGCCTTCTCGGCCGCCTCGTACAGGCGCTGCAGGGCCTGGGCGTCGTTGCGCAGGTCGATCCCGTACTGGCCCTTGAACTCCTCGGCCAGGTGGTCGACCACCCGGCGGTCAAAGTCGTCGCCGCCCAGATGGGTGTCCCCCGCGGTGGCCCGGACCTCGACCACCCCGTCGCCCACGTCGAGGATGCTGACGTCGAAGGTGCCCCCGCCGAGGTCGAAGACGAGAACGGTCTCGTGCTGGCGGCGGTCGAGCCCGTAGGCCAAGGCCGCGGCGGTCGGCTCGTTGATGATGCGCAGCACCTCCAACCCGGCGATGCGCCCGGCGTCCTTGGTGGCTTGGCGCTGGGCGTCGTTGAAGTAGGCGGGCACGGTGATCACCGCCTCCGTCACCTTCTCGCCCAGGAACTTCGATGCGTCGTCGACCAGCTTGCGCAGCACCTGGGCCGAGATCTCCTCGGGGGCGTACTGCTTGCCCCGGATCATGAAGCGGACGGCATCATCCGGGCCGGCCACCACGTCGAAGGACACGGTGTCGATCTCGTTCTTCACCTCGGCGTAGCGCCGGCCGATGAAGCGCTTGGCAGAGTAGATGGTGCCCTTGGGGTTGAGGATCGCCTGGCGCCGGGCCAACTGGCCCACCAGGCGCTCACCCTGCTCGCTGAAGGCCACCACCGACGGCGTGGTGCGCGCCCCCTCGGCGTTGGCGATGATCGTGGCCTGGCCGCCCTCCACGGTGGCGATCACCGAGTTGGTGGTGCCCAGGTCGATGCCCACTGCCTTTGCCATGCCCTCGGTCTCCCTTCACCCTGCTCGTGCGTTGTCGAACTGTTCGTCCCTCACCTCACCGCCGGCGCCGGCGCCGAGGCCGGGGTACCGGCCGGGCCGACGGAGCCGGGCGTCCCAGGCCACCCTCCACCAGGGGCATCGGGGGGCCGGGACTCCCCCGGGACACGGCTTCCCCGCAACCCCTGCAGAGATCCCTTCAGCAGGCCGATCTCGCCGTCCTTGAGCCTCAGATGCCCGGCCACCACCTCCAGCAGGGCCAGCGTCTCGGCCACCCCCTCGGCGCCGCGGTCGAGCTGTCCGGCTTGGCCCAGCAGCTCCTCGGTGACGGCGAGCTGTTCGACGACGCGCTGGTGGTAGCGGTCGAGCACCCCCAGCAGCGCCGCGGCCTCCGGGCCCTCCGACGGACCCGTGACCTCGTCCGTCCAGCTCAGAGCCATGGCCATCCACCTGCCCTTCATCGCTCCAGCCAACAGGGACCGAGCTAGCTGACCTTGATGCGCCGGGGGCGCTCGGACGCCGCTTTCGGCACCCGCAGGGTGAGCACGCCGTCGGACAAGTCAGCCTCGATGCCGTCCTCATCGAGGGCGGCGGGAAGGCTCACCTCGTAGTGGAACCGGCCCACACTGCGGGTCCGGCGGCGCAGGATGCCAACTCGCTCGCGCTCCTTGCGCTCGCCCGAGACCGTCAAGCGTCGGCCCGACACCTCCACCGCGATGTCGTCCTTCTTCACACCGGGCAGCTCCAACTCGACGGTGTAGTTGTCGTCGGACTCCTCGATGTCGGCCAGGGGGGTGAACCCATCGGCCAACGAGGGCAACTCCATGCCGAGCACACCGCTCAGGTGCTGGCTCAGCCGATCCAGCTCGGCCAAGGGATCCGAGCGCTCGATCGCACCGTTCCCACCGCGACGGGCCGGAAGTGTCATGTCATCCTCCTCACGATTATCGGGTCAATTCCCCAGTGGAACCGGCAGCTTTCTCCGCCACACTCGACACTGGCCTCGGCTCTCCTTCTTGCCCGTTGGTCTCCTCGGGAGCGACGCCGACTGGGCCGTTCCCATGGATGCGGCGGGCGCCGGCGTTCCACGGCGCGACGCAATCCCAGCCTGGGTTTCGGCACCCGCACGGCTCGCCTCAAAGACGGTCCCTCGGGTCTTCGATCGAGGGGCTGACGGCCCAACCCTCTTGGCCTCGTGGCGAGACCACTCGCTCATTCACCACGTTTAGCCCTCGCACCGCCGGCCGTCAAGGGCATGCCGGTCACCGGCGTGTACCACGTCCTACCGGCCAGGAGTTCTGGTGGATTCGCTGACAGGACACGCCTCCCATAGATGTCCGGTGGGACAGCCGGGCCGCCCACGGGGTGGGGGCATGCCCGTCGCCATCCCCGCCGCTCCAGGAAGTGGAGTGCCGAGCCGGTGCCATCTGCATCACCCCGGGTGGACCACGGGCGCGTGCCGGTCGGAACCGATCGGCGCCGTGATCCCGCGACGCCTGACCGGCGCACGATGAGATTCAGCACGACGGTGGCAATGAACGACAGCAGCAGGCAGGTGGCCAACGGGACGTAGACCCTCACTCCGACACCACCGAAGCTGAAGTCGCCCGGGAGCCGGCCGAGGCCGGCCCGACTAGCCAGAACCAGGACCGCGCCGAGCACTGCCAGTACCGCACCGGCGCCGATGAGGACTCGCCCGATGTCGGCCAGGGTCATGCTGCCTCCTCGAAGAGGTCGCGGGCGAGGGGCAGCTCATGGCCCCTCGCCCAAGGGTCCATGGGCGTCAGGTGCGAGCGGGATGGTGCCGGCGCCACGGGCGCAGCCGAAGATTGCGGCTGGCGACGGCCGCCGTGCCGAGGCCCAGGGCAGCCACCACGGCGGCGACGCCCCACTCCGCGCCGGCCAGCGACCAGCCGAAGACATGGTCGAGGGAGTACCGGCCAGCGCCGGCGAAGGCGGTGGCCACCGCGGCCAAGGCCAGCGCCAGTGGGTACTCGTAGCCACCGGCCTGGGCGAAGAAGCCCTTGTCGCGGTGCACGGCGAGGATGGCACCCACCATCACCGCCGCCACCACGGTGGCGGCCACAGGCGTCATCAGGCCGACGCCAAGGGCCAGGCCGCCGAGAAGCTCGGCGGCGCCGAGAAGCCAGGCGTAGGCCCTGGCGGGCCGGAAGCCGAGTGACTCCAAGAACCCGGCGGTACCGGCGATGCCGTGACCCCCGAACCATCCGAACAGCTTCTGAGCGCCATGAGCAGCGAGCGTGGCGCCGACGCCCACCCGGATGAGCAGGATGGCGATATCCATGTAGTCCCTCCTTTCTGTTCTGCTCCCGAACGAATCCGGATGTTTCAACAGCCGGCGAAATCATCTCCTTCCCGCGTCGTCTTGGCGACCGATCGCGCCACCCGCATCCGTGGTACAGGTGATTTGCTGTTGGAAGAGGCCAGTTTGGGATCGGGCCGAGGGCAGGTCCTGCGAACCAGGAGGAAGCGATGAACGAGAAGACCGACGAACTGAAGGGCCGGGCCAAGGAGGCGGCCGGCGACCTCACCGACGACAGGCATCTCAAGCGGGAGGGCCAGGTCGACCGCGCCGGGGCCAGGATCAAGGAGATCTTCGAGGAGGCCAGGGCCAAGATGGACGACGCCGTCGACAAGCTCAGCGCCGAGCGGGCCCGGGCCAGGAGCAAGGAGATTCTCGACGAGGCGAAGGTCAAGGTCGACGAAGCCGTCGAGGCCCTGAAGTCTCGACTCCGGGGTGACACGTAACGGGGAAAGACGACGAGGCAGCCCGGGTGCGGGCTGCCTCGCAAGTTGGGAGAGGCGGGCGACTCAAACGGCCAGGCCGGGCCCGGTGGAGCGGATCTCCTCGGCCGCCCCCCGGAGCATGACGCCGGCTACCGCGCCGATGACGCCCCCCAACACCCCGGGGAAGACGGCGTCCGAGGCGCTGAGGGCCGCCAGCCCGCCAGCGACCGCCCCGGCGATGCCGAAGAGCCCCAAGCCGAACCATCCCAGAATGTCGGGGTACAGCATCTTGCCGATCCAGGCGGCACCGATGCCGATGAGGAGCCATGAGACAACCAAGAGCACGAGCATCATTCGTCCTCCTTTGATCAAACAGGCTCTTCGCGATGAAACGGGGAGCGTGACGACCAACCGCCCCGCCGCATAGACGCTCACCATCCACCACTCGCGCCGAGGGGCCTCCGATTCTTGCGGCTGACGAAGCAAGCAAGAATCGAGGAGGCCCCTGGTGGGATTCGAGAGTAGTGAGAGCGCAGTCGCGCTCGTGGGCATGGCCGGCTTCCGGCTCCTGGTCGCTGCCGAGATCGACGGCGAGCTGCACCAGCTGGTGGAGACCACTGCAACCGTGGTGGGGTGCCCGGCGTGCGGGACGAGGGCGCTGTCGAAGGGCCGTCGCAAGGTCCGGGTACGCGACCTGCCCGCCGGGGGCCGGCGTGTGGTCGTGGTGTGGTGGAAGCGGATCTGGCGCTGTCCCGATCCCGACTGCGAGGTCGCCAGCTGGAGCGAGCAGAGCGAGGCCATCGCCCCCCGGGCGTCGATGACCGAGCGGGCTCGGGCCGAAGCGTGCCGCCAGGTCGGTGAGCAGAACCGCTCGGTGGCCTGCGTGGCCCGAGACTTCGGCGTGGGCTGGTCGACGATCATGGCCGCCGTCGAGGACTACGGGCGGCCCAGGGTCGACGATTCTCGGCGGCTGGTGGGGGTGCGCGCCCTGGGCCTCGACGAGGTGGCGTTCCTGCGGGCCAACGCCTGGCGCCACACCGTCTTCGCCACCAACTTCGTGGACCTGGTCAGGGGACGCCTGCTCGACGTCGCCCCAGGTCGCAGCGCCAAGGCGGTCCATGACTGGCTCGGCACCCGCCCCGCCGACTGGCTGGCCGGTGTGGGCACCGTGGCCATCGACCCCCACCGGGGCTACGCCACCGGCGTGGGCGTCCACCTCGGCCACGCCCGCCTGGTGGTGGACCCCTTCCACGCGGTGGCGCTGGCCAACCGGGCCATCGACGACGTGCGCCGGCGGGTGCAGAACGACACCCTGGGCCACCGGGGCCGCAGCGGCGACCCGCTCTACGGGATCCGACGCCTGCTGCTGCGGGGCACCGAGCGCCACAGCGCCTCCAGCCGGGCCCGCCTCGAGGCCGGCCTCGCCGCCGGCGATCCCTGCGACGAGGTGCTCGACGCGCTGTTGGCCAAGGAGACCCTCCGGGCGATGTACGCGGCCGACACGTCCGCGGAGGCCGCGGTGCGCTTCGACGCCTTCATCCGCGAGTGCACAGACTCAGCGGTCCCCGAGCTGCACCGCCTGGCCCGCACCGCCCTGCGCTGGCGGGCCGAGATCCTCGCTCACCATGTCACCGGGGCGTCGAACGGTCCCACCGAGGCCGTGAATCTGGTGGTCAAGAAGGTCCTGCGCGTGGCCCATGGCTTCCGCAACTTCGACAACTTCAGGCTGAGGGTCCTCCTGCACTGCGGCGTGGAATGGCACACTCCTCCCGCTGCACGAATCAGAGGCCGCTCTCCCCGCTTGGTCGCGTAGAGCCATCAAACACAGCACCTTGTCGATACGTTCATTCCAAAAAACGCTGCCCACATCGACCTTGTTCCCGACCCGAATGAGCGAACTCGGCCGTCGCTGAGCCGGCTTTGAAGCGCTATCGGCTCGCCTGGGTGAGCGTTACCGTGGACGAGCGCTCCTGGGGTCCACGTTGCCATCGCAGCTCGACCCGGTCGCCGGGTCGGTGGGCCCGGACCGCCCCGCTCAGGTCCTCGGGGGAGGAGATACGCCGGTCGCCGAGGGCGGTGATGACGTCGCCGGCCCGCAGTCCGGCGGCATCGGCGGGCGATCCGATGGTGACGTCGACGACCAGCGCGCCCTCGGTGGCCGCCAGTCCGAAGCGCTGGCGGATGTCGGCGTTCACGGGATAGGTGGAGACGCCCAGGAAGGCCCGGCTCTGGCCCCGTCCGCCCCGGCGCAGGTCCTCAAGGATGGGAACCAGGGTGTCGCTGGCGATGGCGAAGCCCAGGTTCTGGGCCCCCACGCCGCCCCCGGCCTGCTGGATGACCGCGGTGTTCATGCCCACGACCTCGCCTTTGACGTTGGCCAGCGGGCCGCCGGAGTTGCCGGGGTTGATGGCCGCGTCGGTCTGGATGAGGTGTTCCAGCCGGTCGTTGCCGTTGCCGATCGAGCGGTCGAGGGCCGAGACGATGCCCGTGGTGACGGTGGGACCACCGGGCAGGGCCAGGGCATGGCCGACGGCCACCACCTGATCCCCCACCTGCAGCTCGCCCGAGCGCCCGAAGGCCACGGTGGGGAGGTTGCTGGCGCCTTGGAGCCGCAACAGCGCCACATCCGACCCGGCGTCGGCACCCACCACCACTGCGTCGTAGGTGCGGTCGCTGTTGGCCAGCTTGACCTGAATGCGGCTGGCGCCGGCCACCACGTGGGCGTTGGTCAGGACCTCACCCTCGGCGGAGACCACCATGCCGGTCCCCGCCCCCTCCCGGGGCACGATGTCGAAGAAGCCACCGGGGCCGAACCCGGTGGTGCTGAGGGCCACCACCGCAGGCTGGACCTTGTCGAGGACGGCCCGCACGTCACCGGGCTCGGCCAGCCGGCTGGAGGCCCGGCCGGCGGGGGCACCGGGCGATGCCGGGGAATCCGAGCCGTCCACCGCGGCCACCACGCCTCCTCCGACCAGGCCGCCCAAGATGGCGGCGACGAGGAGGGCCACAGGAAACGACACCCGCCGCCGGCCCCGCAGTGTCTGCGGCGCCGGAGGCGTCACGGTGAGCGGCGCCACCTGGGGCGGGTGGTCCATCACCGCGCCCCGCCGGAACTCTGGCCCCCGGCGAGAGCCGACGGACTCCTGCTTTGACCCGCCACCTGGGCGGCAACGGCCGGCTGGCCGCCGGCCGGACCATATGCGGGTGAGGCCCCCGACGCTGCCAGATAGTTCAGGTAGTCCATGTACAGGACGTGGGGCTCGACGACCTTCTTGAGGTAGACGAGCGCGAACACCACGAGGACCGCCACGCTGGCCGCCACGAGTGGCAGGGCCAGCCAATAGGTCCACGGAAGGGCAGCCAAGAGCATCGTGGTTCACCTCCTTGGAGCGTGATTCACACCGTTCAACCCGTGTCATTCCCCGATCCCGGCGACCGCCATGACGCCGGGCCACACCCGGCGCCATGGCATGGCCGCAGCCGGATCAGCTTCGGCGGACGGTCGCCGCTTCGGGGGCCCGGCGGGCCTGGCGCACGAAGGCGGTGAATCCGGCGCCGAAGAGGGCCAGCCCGAGCACGCCCAGGCCGACGGTGAGGGCGATGATGCCACCGGAGCCCGACTCAGGCGACGCCACCGTGGCCGCCGGCGTTGCCGCGGGCGGGGTCACGGTCTGGCCGTTAGGTCCGAGGACCAGGTACGAGGCACGGGCGGGGGTGCCGTAGGTGTCGACGCCCCGCTCGTCCTTCTGGGTCGCGGTCAGCACGTAGTAGCCGGGCTGGCTCTCGGGCACGGTGAAGGTGGCCGAGATGTTGCCCGCCTTGTCGGGCTGGACCCGGGCCAGCTCGGCGCCGTCTACGCCGTTCCAGCGGAGCACGACGTCGGCCACAGGGGCCTTCGTGCTGAAGGACGACCCGGTGACCGTGACCACGTCGCCGGGCTTGCCCTGGGGCGCGGAGAGGTTCAGGGTGGCCAGGTTGGTGCAGGCGAAGCCAACCGCGCCCGTCATCACCATCGCCGCCGCGGCCACTGCCGAGACGATCACGCCCTTGCGCTTGAGATTCATCGGTTGATCACCTCCGCCAATCTCAGGCGGTGCACGGCACCGCCGTGTGGTGGTCCGAACAGCAGTCGCTGCTCGCTTTCCCTGAAAAACGAGCGGAGGCGTCGTCCTGTTCCCGATGGACGCCTCATGGCGTGCCTTTTTTCTGCTTCCTCCGGTCCGACCGTTCGGCCGGCTACAGCCCGCTCTCGAAGTAGGGCACGGGATGGTTCTGGCCCAAGTCGGTGAAGCGGTCGTTGAGGGCCTGGGCCAGGCGGTCGTACTGGGCCCGGTCGGGGTGGAGGGAGCCGGCCAGGAACCCCTCCACGTCCTGGGGCGAGGCCGTGCCGCCCAGCACCACGTAGGCCCACCACAACTCGGGCACGCTCAGGCCGCTGAGCTGGCGGGCCGCCTCCAGTATCTGGCTCATCGGTACCCGGGTCATCGCCGGCGACCCTGTCGCTCCTCGCTCTCCACGATCTCCGCGGCCACCTCCCGAAGTTTGCGGTTGGATCGCTGGGAGCCCTGGCGCAGCAGGTCGAACGCCTCCTCGCTCGTGCAGTGATGGCGGACCATGAGAATGCCCTGAGCTTTGCCGATGACCTCCCGGCTGCGCATGGCCTCCTGGAGCTGTTGGTTCATCTTCCCCGCCGTGGTCAGGTCGATGGCGTTGGCCAGCACTGCTGCCGCGTGCTGGGCGAAGCGCTCAGCCTGCTCGGCGTCGCTCTCCCCGAAGGCGTCCTCCGACCGGCTGTAGAGGTTGAGGGCCCCGATGATGCGGTCCTGGGCCTGCAGAGGGGTCGACAGCGTGGAGGTGAAGCCTGCCTCCAGGGCTGCGGTGGCGAACTCGGGCCAGCGCTCCTTCTCCTGGGCGACGACGATGTTGTGGCGGTGACCGGAGCGGATGGCCTCGACGCAGGGCCCCTGGCCCCGGTGGTACTGGCGCTCGTCGACGGCCCGCACCTCCTCGGAGGTGGCGTTGGAGGTCTCGAAACGGCCGGTGCGAACGACCGACACACTGGCGGCGTCGGTGTGGGGGATGCTCGACGCGGCCAGGGAGACGAGCAGTTGCAGCACGGCGTCGACGGTCTTCTCGCTGAGGACCAAGCCGGCCAACTGCGCCAGGCTGGCGGTGACCTCCGGGCCACCCCCGGTTCCCTCAGCCATCGAGGCGCTCATCGACCTCAAGGAGCCAACCGCGGTCCTGGCATTGTCCCGCTGGCTCGGGACGGCGCCCCAGGACCATAGGACTCGCCTGCATCTTGACCAAGGGGCTCTCCCCGACCGGAGAGAAGAGTCGAGCAGGACCGGGAGCACTGCTCGCCCCGACCAACCAGGCGCGTCTTCTCGAACGAAGCCCCTCAGGCTAGTGCCGGGTTCCCCGTGGTGCACGCGGCCAGCGCCATGCCCTTGACGGCCGGGGGTCGGGGGGCTAAACGTGGGTGCACGAGCGTCGTGGCCTGGCCACCCGCCGAAGGGTTGGGCCGTCAGCCCTCTATCGAGAACCGAACCTGCGGGCGCCGTGTCGTCGGGGGGTACCAAGACTGGCTTGGGATGACCACCCGGCACCCGCACCCGCGCCTCTTTGAGGACGGGTTCATTCGCGGTGTCGCCCCCGAGAAGACGGGCGCGGAAGGAGGGATGTGATCGGTGTCGAGCGTGTCGGAGGGCGAGCAACCCCTCGGGCACGTTCGGGTGCGAGCGGAGGCCCGTGTGTGTCGGAGCATTCCGTGAGTGGCTGGCGAAGCCCGGCCCGGCGATTGGGCGGCACGGAAGGTGACGCCCGGCGCGGGCCCCACGGTGGAATCAGAGGCCCGGTTGGAGGCGGGGTGGCATGGCCCACCTGAGCCTGGCCGACTGCCGGTTCGACTTCGCCATCGCCACCCGGCGATGGCGGGGATGGACCGTCGTGGAGGTCAATGGCGACCTCGACGTCCACAGCTCGTCGTTGCTTCAGGCCCGACTCGGCGGCGACGCTGCGGGCCATCCCGGTGTCGTCGTCGATCTGTGCGGGGCCCCCTTCCTCGACGCCTCGGCGCTGGGCGTGCTGGTGGAGGGACGAAGCAGGGCACGCGCCGGAGGCGGCACGCTGCGTCTGGCCGGGCCGGCGCGGCTGGCCCGGCTGCTGGAGATGGCCGGCCTGGAGGTCGTATTGCCCCTGTACCCCTCGGTGGAGGCGGCGGTCACTGACGGAGATGGGGGTCAGGACGACCGCCAACGGGGCGCAGGCACTCGGCCCTCGTCGCCCCCGGCGGAGGACCAGCGATGACCGACCATGGCCCGACCGAGCGGAGCGGCACCGGAGCCGGGGGCGGGGACGCAGTTCCCTGGCCCGCCGGCCTCTCCGTCGCCATCGGCCGGGCTCTCGGCACCGTGGTGGTGACGGTACGTGGGGCGCTGGAGGACTGCGCCGCCGAGCCTCTCCGGCGGGTGCTGGGGGATCTCGTGGATGACCAGGGCAACCGAAGGGTGGTGGTCGACCTTCGCGCTGCTTCACCCGTCGGCTCCGCGGTGCGGGAGGTGTTCGCCGCCCTCGACGCCTCGGCCCGGAGGCGAGGCAGCAGCCTCTGCCTTCATGGGCCCGACGACGAGCCCTCAGTCCCGAACGCGCGGGCTTACCTGCGCCCCTCCGTGGAATAAACCTGAGTCCACCTTTGTCAACCTTGTCCTGAGAGATGAGACAACCAACCTGAAAGGAGAGATGTGAAATGCTCATGCGCTTTGAGCCTTTCCGCGAGGCCGACCGTCTGACCCAGCTCTGGGGACAGGGTCGCAACCCCGGGATGCCCCTGGACGCCTACCGCAAGGGCGGGCGCTTCGTCGTGGACCTGGACGTTCCGGGCGTGGACCCCGCCTCGATCGACCTGACCATCGAGAAGAACGTCCTGACGGTGCGCGCCGAGCGCCAGGCCCCCACCGCCGAGGGGTCCGAGTGGCTGGTCAACGAGCGGCCCCAGGGCTCCTTCAGCCGCCAGCTCTTCCTGGGCGAGGGCCTCGACACCGAGCGCGTCGAGGCCAGCTACGACCACGGCGTGCTCACCGTGACCGTTCCGGTGGCCGAGGCGGCCAAGCCCCGCAAGGTGGAGGTCGCTCCCGGCACCGGCCGCAACGCCATCCAGGCCAGTTCCGAGGAAAGCAGCGCCGCCAGCGCGGCGTGAGCCCGCCCGGGGCGGCCACCCCGGCGCCCACCCTGCCACGGCCGGTCCCGCGGGCCGTGGCCGCATGGCATGACCGTTCACTTATGGAGGTGACGAACAGAGATGGCTTTACCTGCCCGAAGGAGCGAACCGGACGCGTCCCGTTGGGATCCGATCGCCGACCTCAATCGGTTGAACCAGCAGTTGGCCGGCTACCTCGATCGTTGGGGTGAGTTCCCCTCCCTGGCCGACGGCTTCACCCCGCTGGCCGACGTCGAGGAAACCGACGACGCCTACGTGGTGGAGATCGAGTTGCCCGGCGTCAAGCGCGACGACGTCTCCGTGGAGGTGGCCGGGCGACAGCTGAGCGTCTCCGGCGAGCGCAAGGAGCGCGAACGGCTGGGCATCCTGCGCCGGCGCACCCGCACTGTGGGGCGGTTCCACTACGAGGTGGTCCTTCCCGGCGACGTCGAGGAGGAGGGCGTGTCCGCCTCGATGGACGAGGGCGTGCTGACCGTCCGGGTGCCCAAGCCCGCCTCGGCTCGGCCGCGGCGCATACCCATCCGCTGAGGCGGCGTGCGCGTTGCGTATCGCTGCCACATGTGAGCACTGCGGGCGGGAGTTCCTGTTCTTCCAGCTCTACAACGCCGGCCCCGCGACCGCCGACCGCTGCCCGCACTGCTCGGCGCATCTGGGCATCGTGGGAGTGGCCCCCCTGGCCGCCTCCGCCGACCGGGCCCTGGACGCGCTGGTGGAGTGCCTACGGGAGTTCTCCGGGCGCAGGTGCGGCTTCCGCATCGACCCCCACAGCGTGCTGGGGCCGGTCACCGAGGCCGTCGAGGCGCTGGCCTCCTCCGGCGCCGAGAACAACACCGGGGCCGGTCGGACGGCGTAAGCGCAGGAGGGATATGGACCTCGGTTCCATCAAGCTGCGCAGCGGGCGGGGGCGGGAACGGACAGTCGACGAGTTCACCACCCTCTTCGACCTGTGCCTGGTGGTCCTCGACGCCCGTCAGCCGTCCTGCAATCGGGCGCTGCTGCCCGTCGTCGAGCGCATCGATGAGGTGCTGAGCGGTGCCGACTGCATCGTGGGGGTGCTGCTGGTAGCAGCGGACGAAGACGACGTGGAGCGCGCCCTCGGCTCATTGGCGAAACAGGTGGCAGTCTTCGTGGACCCCGACGGCGAGGCGGCCACCGCGCTTGGGGTCAGCGCCGCGCCGGCACTGGTGTGGATCACCACGGCGCCTGAGATCGGCAGTGTCGTTCAGGGGTGGGATCCACTGGCGTGGCGAGGGGTGCTCGACCGGCTGGCGCACAAGCTGGCGTGGACCCGTCCCCTTCTGCCTCAGTCCGGCGACCCTGCTCCGTTCCCGGGCCGGGCGTTGAATCTGGAGAGCACGCGCACGCGCCCCGGGCAATGAGCCATTAAGCAAAGTTTAGAGCACGCCGAGGGCGACCACTCTCGTGGGTGCCAATGACGGTTGGCATGGGCGGGCCGCATGCGCCGGCAGGCCCAGCCGAAGACGACGATCGCAGGTGGTCCTCAAGAGGACTACGGGCCAGGCCTGTCTGCCCCGCCGGTGCTCAGCGGACCCATGAGGCTCCGCAAGCCGAGAGGACCCGAGCCTCACGTAGGCCCGGTCATCCCCCGATGCCGGCCACCCGCTGGCCCGACGCCACCCCGGCTGGCGACGGGGTACCCGCGCAGTTCAGCGGGTGGCCCACGTGCCTCAGGGACGAAAACGGCCGACTGGCGGCTGTCACGGGCTGGTCACGGTCCACTCACGGCCTGCCCCGGATGCCCTCATCGAACGGATCGCGTGTGTGCCCACGACCGCGCCTACGAATCTGCTCGACGCTCCGACTGCGATGTGTACGTCGGATGGGACGGATTCTCAGCGTCGATCTACGCGCTCCTAATTGAGTACCGGCGAGGCCCGACGTCGTCTCGCGCCATCGCTCGATGAGACTGCGTCCAGGACGGCGAGGGTCCTATCCTCCGGATCGACGTCGAGGTCCTGCAGCCGCGCCGCCAACTGGCGGAAGAGCTGACGGGCGACATCGCCGCGGTCGAGCTGGCCCAGGAGGGTTATCGCCCGGCGGTACAGCCCCTCGGCGTACGGGTCGACCCCGATGGCCTGTTCGATGGCGGCGAGAGCCCCCTCGCGATCCCCCCGACCAGCACGAAGCTCGGCGAGGCGGACCAGGGCATCGAGGGCCCGGCGACGAAGCTCCTCCCGAGCCGGCTCTGCCCACTGGTAATAGCAGCCCTCGAGGGGCTCGCCGCCGTAGGATGCGGCCGCTCGCTCGAGGGCCTCGACCAAGGCGCCATCGTCCGAGGAACGGCGGGCGTCGGCGAGCGCGGCCTGGCACCGCCACACGTCGACGTCGAACACGCCGTCTTCCCTGGCGTGGGCGGAGCGAGGGCGCGGAGGATCTGGGCAGTCGGGGCCAGATCGGGGACGCGGTCGAGCACCGCGGGAGCGGGCGGGGACGGTCGGTAGGCCCAGCGGCGTCGGAGGCGGCCCGTCGCGACAGCGGCGGCCACCCCCGCAGCGAAAGAGGCGGCGACGATCGAGCCCGAGGGCAGCTCGACGGATACCCGCGGCCCGGAAGGGTGTCGTTGCCGGTCGCTCGGCGATCCCTCCGCTGCTGCCGGCGGCCCTCCCGGTCGGGGACCGGCTACCGGCGATGGGAGTGGCCGGTACAGCACCAGGGGGTCGTGGTACCGCTTGAGGGCGGGGACAACACAACCCGGTCCGAGGGAGGGGCCCTGCTTCGTCTGTGCTTGAGGAACAGGAAGGAATCGGTGCATGGGGCGGGAGGTGGATGGAGGCCCGGTGGTTCCGGCAGGCGTAGGCCAGCGCTCCGGCTGCGACGTCCGCGAGCGCTGGGTCAAGCGGCCCGCAGCTCGCCGGCGGTCGTCCGCCGCTCGCTGAGGTTGAAGACGCTCGAGTCACAGCGTCCGACGTGCCGGTGCTCGCATATTTCGAATGAAGGTTGAGCCTGGTGATCACCCAACTCCGGCTACAGCTGTACCGGCGTCTGACGAAGGGCACCGGACGGCACGGCTCGCGCTGGCCAACCAGCATCTCCGGGGCAAATCCGCAGAGGGCGGTGGGGTCCAGAAGAGCACTCCGAGCCAAAGGGGCACGATGGCGCTGCACGACCCGTGCGGCGCCGGCCCCGCCGCCGCTGACGTTCTCTCCTTGAGGGCGTCGCGGGCTGGCCCTTGGACGGCGACCCCGTTGTTACCGGACGATGAGGCGCCCGGACATCGACGGGTGCGCGTCGCAGCGGAAGGCGTATGTCCCGGGCTTGAGCGGCCCGACGGCGAAGGCCTCGGTCTTCGGTCCGACGAACACCTGGGATCGGAAGACCACCTGATCTCCGACGTCGAGCGCCGTGAGGACGATGTTGTGACCGACGCTGTCCCGGTTGTCGTAGGAGATCGTCAGTGGCTGGTAGCCGGGTGCAGCCAAGCATTCACTGCCGAACCTGCTGTTGCGAGCAGTGACCGACAGCGTCGTGCCAGCGGTAGTGCACGCGGAAATGTTGCTCCTCGTATCGAGGCGAGCGGTGGTTGTGGCTGGCGGAGCGGCGCCCGAGGAGTCACCACCACACGCGGACGACAGCAGCGCCAGCGAAAGCGCCACGGCAAATGCGCGTCCCGCTCGGCCGGGCCGAAGAAGGGGGACGGCACCGGTTCCAGCGCGCCCGGTCGTGTCGTCGTCCGCCGGAAGGACCCCATGACCGCCATCGGTTGGGAATGGGGCTCGGCCACGGCCCCTGAGCCCGGTGAAGGCGAAGACCAGAGTGAAGAAAGCGGCGCCGACCAGGACGATCGTCGCTCCGGAGGAGATGTCCAGGTGGTAGCTGAGGATCATGCCAACGAAGCCGCACAGGGCGCCGATGAACGTCGACAGCCACAACATGCGGGCAAAAGTGTTCGTGAGCATGCGGGCGACGACGGCTGGCGTCACGATGACGGCGGCGATGAGCACCACCCCGAGCACATTCATGGTGACCAAGATGGACACGGAGAGCAGCACCATGAGGAGCGCATCCATTCGGGCGGTGTCGACCCCGGAGACCTCGGCGACCTCGGGGTCGAAGCTGGCGAACAGCAGCTTTCGATAGAAGCCGATCACGACCGCCGCGGCGAACACGGTCACGGCAGCGACCGCCCACACGTGGGTTGCCGAAACGCCCAGAACGCTTCCGAAGATCGCGGCGTCGATGCTCTTGCGAACCTGCCCGTAGAGCCCCAGCAGGGCGATGCCCAGCGCGAATGACGCGCTGGTGATGACCCCAATGGCGGCATCCGAGCCGATGATCCGACGGTGCGTCACCCGGCCGATGGCGAGGGCTGACGCCACGCCCCACAGGCCGGCGCCCACGTAGAAGTTGAGTGAGACGAGTGCGCTTGCGGCAGCTCCGCCGAAGACCGCGTGGGACAGCCCGTGCCCGATGTAGCTCATGCCTCGGAGCGTGACGTACACGCCGATCAGGCCGCAGAGCGCCCCCGCAAGCGTGGCCACGCCCAGTCCGTGGCGGAAGAACTCGTACTGGAGCGGCTCGGCAAGCCAGTCGACCCAGATCACGGTCGATCCCCTTTCATGATGCTGCGTTTCGCAGCACTGGACTCCGCTGCCACGGGTTCGTGTAGCGGTCGACGACCACCGGCATCCCGCCGTGCTCCAGCACGTCCACCGGTGCCCCGTAGGTGCGCTCGAGCACGGCCTCGGTCAGGACCTCGGTCGGCGTGCCCTCGGCAGTGACCTCTCTGTTCAGGCAAACGAGCCGAGGGAGGTGGGCGGCCATCCCGTTCAAATCATGAGTGCTGAGGACGATGGCCAGTCCACCCTGGTTCAACTCGGCGAGCAGGTGGAGGACGTCGTGGCGCGTGCGGACGTCGACCCCTGACGTGGGCTCGTCTAGGAGGAGCAGATCCGGTTCCAGCAGCAAGGCCCGGGCGACGAACACACGCTGCTGCTGACCGCCGGAAAGCTCGCGAATGTGCCGGCGGCCGCAACCCCCCAGCCCAAGCCGCTGCAGGACCTCCTCACCCCGGGCCCGCTCGTCAGCTGAAAGCCAGGGGAGGCTGCTCCGGTGGGTCCTGGACATCAACACCGCCTCGTGGACGGTCACGGGGAAGTCCCAGTCCACCGTCTCTACTTGCGGGACGTATCCAATGCGAAGGCCCGGCCGGCGGGTGATCCGGCCCCCGGCCGGCTTCACGGTGCCCAGTACGGACCGCAGCAGCGTTGTCTTGCCCGACCCCGACGGTCCTACGATGCCAATGAAGTCGGAACTGCCGATGCAGAGGTCGACGTCCGTCAGCACGGGTCGCCGGCCGTAGGAGCAGCTCACGTGCTCCAGGCTCACCAGGGGCGTCTCCCGCGTCATTGTGCGTACCTCGCCCGGTCGGGCCCGCCGTCGGCCACGTCGACCGCACGGAGGGCAGAGGCGTTGCCCCCCAGGCCCTCGACCATGGTGACGAAGTTGTACTTCATGAGACCGAGCCAGGAGTGGCCCGGGTCGCCCGGCTCGCCGGGGAGGTCGTCGTCTCGAAGCTTGTCGACGTAACGGGCGCCCGACTCCGCGGCGATCCTGGCCAACACCGGGCTGGGGAAGACCTCTGAACCGAAGATTGCAGGTACGCCGATCTGGCGGACCTGATCGATGAGGGCGCCGACGGCTCGCGGCGTCGGCTCTTCGAAGTTCGCCATCTGGACCGCGCCGATCACGCGCCAGCCGTAGTGCTGGGCGAAGTAGGCGTAGGCGTCGTGATAGGTGAGGAGGTCCGGCCGAGGAACCGTGGCCGTCGCCGATTTCATCGCCCCGTCCAGCGCGTCCACCTTGGCGGCAAAGCGCTCGTAGTTGGCCCTGTAGTCCTCGGCGTGGGTCGGGTCCAGACCGGCCATGGTGTCGCGGACGATCCGGGCGTAGTCCTTGGCGAAGGGCGGGTTCGTCCAGAGGTGTGGATTGGGCTTGCCCTCCTCCTCGGGAAAGGAGAAGTCGTACACGTACCGGTCGGGCGAGATCGTTCGGTTGCCCAGCTCGACCATTGGGACCCCATCCGGCAGGTGCGCCCCCGCGAGGCGCTGAATGGGGTCCTCCAGCATCAGCCCGTTCACGAACAGCACGTCGGCCTCGGACAGAATGCGCGCCGCGCTGGGCGGGGGCTCGAAGGTGTGCGAGTTGGCGCCCTCTGGCACAAGACCTCGTACCTCGGCCAGGTCACCGACGACGCTGGCCACGATGCTCGTGATCGGCGAGACGGTCGTGACCACGTTCGGCCGCCCTTCGTTGGCGGAGCGTGGCTCGGAGAGTGTGACCCGGCAGGAGGTCCCGACGGCGGCCGCCGCCAGCAGGACGGCAAAGGAGACACTGCGGTGTGTCTGGAACCTGGCCATCCGATCGCTCCTATGCCTGTCCGAGGGTCTTCTGCGCCACAACCCTGCTCAACTCGTACTCGACCCGCTCGAGCTCTCGCCTCAGCCTGGTGATCTCGCGGGCCATGCCGCGAGGGTCACCCCGAAACTCGCCCAATACGCGGGCCACCTCATCGTTTGTCGTCTGGTCCGGCACGCTGCACTCCTCTCAACTCAGTGGTGCGACAGGTGTCTTGGCACGCCCGTCGCCATCTGCCACATCTCGAACTCGGGATGGGCGGCGCGGGCGTTCTCGATCGCCTCTTCGAGGCTGTGGCATTGGGTCAGGTGGAAGAACAGGAGGGTGACGAACGTGAACGCGGCGTGGGCGAAGGGCGCCCCCCTGGGGGCGACGTATGTCGTCGCCCCCGCGGCCAGGAAGGCGTCCGTCATTGCCGTCGAGCCTGCGAAGCACCCCAGTGCGATCACGTTGCGACCGGTCACCCGCAGGACCGACCGCAGCACCTCGACCGAGTAGCTCGTCCCCTCGGGCCGGTCTACCGAGCCAGGGAGGAAGTGCAGCCCAGCCCCATCGGCGTGCACTGCGAGCAGGAGGTATGGCGAATGGCCGTCCTGGCCGCGCAGGAGCCGCTCTACATTGTCGACGTTGGCGACCGGCCAGAGCTGCACCCCAATGCGCATGACCTCCAGAGCCGGACGCAGAGCATGAGTTATGGGCGACATGCCTTGGCCCTCGACGAGGTCGACCTCGGTCCACCAGGGGCCGTTGACGTCGACCTCCCACACCCGCGACGCCCGCTCTGTGCGCCCATCGGTCACGACCGTCGACCCCCGTGCACGCGCCGTCGATGCAAGGGCCGACCCGGCGTCCGCTCCGGCGTCGCCGGATCGGCGCAGGTCCGCCCGTCCACGAGGATGCCCATGCTGAGCAGGGTGCTGGCGAAGTGGCGGACGTCGTCCGAGTCGCGCCCGTAGGACGTGACCGCCCGCCGTTCATCGGCTGCGCCGAGCCGCAGCAGCTCCTCAAGCTGCCGAAATGCGGGCCGCGACAACGAGTACATCCGGAGGGTATTGCGATCCAGGAGAACCGTCTCGTACTCGAACGAGCGCACGATCACCGTGGGTGCCAGCCGGTAGGCCATGCCCGTCACCCGCTGTACCGGGCCACGCCCACCAGCACCTGCTTGCCGGCACCGGCTCTGCCCACGGCGAGAATGCCCCCATCGCGATCGAACACGAGCCCCCGGATGACGTCGCCATCGCCGAGTGCGGTCGTGGCCTTCCCGTCGACGCCGAACGTCGGGTCGACGATGCCGTCAGGGGCGTACCGCATGAGACCGAACTCGTTGCGCTCCCCGTTCGCCACCAGCCCGCCGACGACGATCCGGCCGCTCTGATCGAGACCTACGTCGAAGATGACGTCGTCTCCTGCACCGACCGGACTGATCGCCATCCCGCCGCGGCCGAACGACTCATCCAGGTCGCCGGACGCTTCGTAGCGCACCAGGGCGAAGTCCTTGTTCTCCTCGTTGGTCGTGAATCCGGCGGCGATGATGCGGCTATCCGGCTGCACGACCACGGCGAAGGCGTCGCTCGCCCCCGTGCCCATCCGCGTGACGACCGTTCCGTCGTCGCCGAACTTGCCGTCGAGTCGCCCCCGCGAGTCGTACCGGGCGACGGCGAAGGCATTGTCCCTGCCGCTGACGCTCAGGCCCGCCAGCACGATCCGTCCCTTGCCGTCCAACGCGATGTCGCGCGCGGAGTCGTTGCCGGTCCCGAGGGCGGTGGTGACGACCCCGCGGTCGCCGAACGTCTCGTCAAGCCGGCCCTGCTCGTCGTACCGGGCGAGGGCGAAGTCGTTGTGCGGCGCGGTCTGCACCTTCTCTTTGCTTTCGGCTTCCCCGGCCACCAGGATGTGGCCGTCGGGCGTGAGCGCCACGCCGTAGGCGATGGAGTTGCCGGCACCGGAGATCGGCGCCGACACCAGCCCTCCGGTGCCGAACTGCGGGTCGAGCTCGCCAATGGCGGTGTAGCGGGCGATGGCAAACCCGATGCGATCGCCTACCTGCATCTCGCCGGCCACGACCAGCCGTCCTTGGCGGTCGACCGTCAGCGCGCGACCGGCCGAGTTCTTCGAGCCGACCTTGGACGTCACGATGCCGCCCGTCCCGAAGGTTGGATCCAACTGCCCATCGCGCTGGAGCCTGGCCAGCAGGATGTTGAACGTCGTACCGTCGTACGACGTTCCCGTGATGACGAGCTTTCCGTCCGGTTGCATGGCGGCGCGGTACGCGATGGAGTTGCCGGGCCCGATCGCCAGAGTCCGCACGCCGCCGTCCCCGAAGGCGCCGTCGAGCAGCCCCCCTGGGGGGCGAACCGCAGGTGCAGCCGTCCGCCCGTCGTCGGTGAGGACACTGATGAGACCCACCGATCCGACGAGCACTGCGAGCGCCGCGACGACGGCGACGTAGTGACGACCCGTCGGCATGGTGGACGGCTCCTGCTCCCGAGTGGGGGGCCTGACTGTAGTGATGCTCATTGTTGGTCCTTTCTCATGGAAGTAGGGATTGAGGAGTTCACGCAGGTACCGGATCCACGGCCGGAACGCCCCTCTCGGCGGTGGCATGGAACAGCGCGGCATAGCGGCCCTTGGCGGCGAGCAGCTCGGCGTGCGTGCCGACCTCGACCACCTTCCCGGCGTCGAGAACGACGATGGCATCGGCCAGGTCCGTCATGGCCAGGCGGTGCGAGATGACGAGAGTGATCTGCCCGGTCCTGCGGCTTTCCCTGATCCCCTCGCGATACCGCTCGAGCAGGTCCTGTTCGGCGATCGGGTCGATGCGCGCCGTGGGTTCGTCGAGCACGACCAGGAGCGGTCGGGGCCGGATCAGACCTCGAGCGATGCCGATGCGCTGCCATTGCCCCTCGGAAAGCTCGGCGCCGTTCGGGTGATCCGTGCCGAGCTGGGTGCTCAGGCCCTTCCGTAGGGCGTGGACGAGCGGCTGCGCACCGCCGGAACGCACCGCCGCCCACAAGGCATGGTCGTGGTAGAGCACGGGGAGGTGACCGATCCCAATCGCCTCCCGTGCAGTGAACTCGTAGTGCGCGTAGTCCTGGAAGACGACCGAGATGGATCGCCTCCAGCCGTCCAGGTCGAGGTCACGCAGGTCGACGCCGTCGACGCAGATCCGCCCGTGGGTCGGATCGTACAGTCGGGCGATCAGCTTGACGATCGTGGTCTTGCCCGAGCCGTTGACGCCGACCATCGCCACCGTCGAGCCGGCGGGCAGCGAGAACGAAAGGTCGTCGAGCACCGGTCGGTCGGTCTCCGGGTACGTGAAGGAGACCCCCTCGAAGCAGATGCCCTGCTGCACCTCGCGGACCGGTCGTGGGCGTGGGCTTCGAGCCACCGTGGAGGGTGCGCTCATGAGTTTGAGCGCCTGCTCGCCGATCAGGCACTGCTCGAGCAGCCCACCGCCGTCATTGCCGAGGGCGACGGCCGTGTCGAGGGAGGTTCGCAGCAGGTACAGGCTGAAGACGAACGCTCCAGGGGTCACCGTGCCGGTGGTCGCCTCCCGCATCATGAGCAGCACGGCGGCCACGACGGCGCCGGATCGGATGGCACCGGCGGCGCCGGCCAGGGCGACGGATCGCCAGCGCGCCGCCACCAGCTCCCGGACGGCGACGTCAGTGAGATCCCGATGGCGGCGCAGGAGCTCCAGGCCGAGGTCGAAGAGGCGCATCTCCTTGGCGCCGGCCCGCCCCGTCGCCAGCTCGAAGAGGCGCAGGCGAAGGCGCTGGGCCCGGCTGGCCTGCACCCGTCCTCGGAGCCGCAGCTCCACCAGCCGTCCGTGCGCGGCACTGACGGCGACGGCGGTGAGGACGCAGAGGCCGGCGGCGAGGTCGACCCGAGCGATGGCAAGGAGTCCGCTGACCACGACGACGCTCGAGAAGGCGAGGTGGACGGCGCGCTCGAGGATCAGCCCGGGGTTGCCGTGGCGCAGGAGCAGGTCCGAGCGGTCCGCATACTCGGGGCTCTCGAGATGAGCGATCCCCTCCCGGTCGAGCGCATGACACAGCACCCGTTCGCGCAACGCTTGATTGGCGCGGGCGGCGAGGATCGTCCGGCCGCGCATCCATATGGAGGACAGCACGCCGGTCGTCCCGGCGACAGCCGCGGCCAGCAGGAGGGTTCGCTGGAGCCGCGCCCCGTCCCCGGCGACGGCGGCATCCACGACCGACCCCAACAGGACGGCGGTCGCCAGTGGGACGCTCCGCACCAGGACGGCGGCGAGCGGGACGACGACCGCCCCGAGTGGCCAGGACGAGTACGCCGTTGCCGCCATGGCCCAGAGCCCGCCGAGCCCGCTGGCGAGCACTGAGCTGCCTGCTGCGCGACGTCCGCCGTTCATGGGCGGGCCCCCGCGAAGGACGTCATCTGCTGGGACGTGTAGACCCGTCGGTAGTGCCCCGCCTCCCGGAGGAGCTGCTCGTGGGTGCCCTCCTCCACCACCCGCCCCCGGTCCATCACCACGACACGGTCCGCCGCCGGCGCCACGGCCAGGCGGTGGGTGACGAGCACGGTCGTGCGTCCGGCGCACAGTTCCTGGAGCCGTTCCAGGAGCGCGGCTTCTTCGAGGCGGTCGAGGCTCGCTGTCGGCTCGTCCAGCAGGACCAGGCGCGAGTCCCGACCCCGTACCGCGGCCATGCAGCGGGCGAGGGCAACGCGCTGCCATTGTCCGCCGGACAGCTCCGTCCCGCCGAACTCCCGTGACAGCGGCGTGTCCCACCGGTCCGGGAGCGAGCCCAGGATCGGGCTGAGGCCGCTCAACCGTGCGGCCTCCTCCACGAGGCCCTTGTCGTCGACGCGCTCGACGCACCCGAGGCCAACGTTCTCGCCGAGGGTCAACGGCAGCTGGCAGAAGTCCTGGAAGACCGCGGCGGTGTTCCGGCGAAGCGCCTTGACATCGATGTCCCGGATGTCGGTGCCGTCGACGGTGATGCGTCCGCTCTGCGGGTCATAGAGCCGGCACAGCAGCTTCAACAACGTCGACTTGCCGCCTCCGTTGGCGCCCACGACCGCAAGAAGACTTTGGGACGGGATGAAGAGGCTCGCGTGCTCGACCGCCGGCGTCCTCGACCCCGGGTACGAGAAGGTCACTTGCTCGAACCGAATCCCGGCCTCTCGCAGCGTCGGGAGCAGCCGCGGTGCCGGCGGTGAGGAGCTGCGCGGCCCGAGGGACAACAGCGCGGAGACGTTCGGCAGGAACTGCATGCTCCGCCCCAGGGTCAAGATGATCTCCTCCAGGCCGCTGGCGGCGATGAGCAGACCGACGAGGGCGATGATCGTCGACGTGAGGTCAGACGGAGGAAGGCCGCGATCGGCGGCCGTAGACGCCACGTACGTCAGGCAGGCGGCCAAGCCGATGCCGCGCGACGCCTCGATGATCGCGTCCCTTCGGAGGCCCCGCCGGGCCTCGGCGAGCACGGGTTCGGACGCCGTGTGCCAAAGGGAGGACTGTCGTTCTCGAAGCCACTGCTGGATGCCGAGCGTGCGCAGCTCCTTGGCGGCCGGCAGGGTTACACCGAGCCGGTAGCAGTACGTCGACTGCACTCGTGCCGTCACCCGTTCGAGCTGCGCGTCCGACTGGAGCCCGAGCTGCTGCCACCGGAGTGCGGTGATCACCAGGTAGAGGAGAAGGATGGCCAGGGGTGTCCACCAGACGATCGCTGCGGCCACGAAGCCGGTGGACGCTGCCGTCATGGCCCATCGGACCAGGTGCCAGAGGGCGTTGACGAGCGTGGTCGGCTCCGAGGAAACCCACCTGGCCACCTCGAAGCGCTGGGCGAGGACCGGATCGTCGAAGCAGTCGATCGTTGTGAGCGAGTTCACTGATCGGATCGTGTCGGCCTGGATGCGGGAGGTGTATCGCTCGGCGAGCACGGTGTTGACCAAGGGCTCCACTGCCGTCACCAGCTCCCCGATCAGGACAGTCGCACCCAGCACGCACACCGCGGCCCACGGCGACGTCGCCGGGTAACCGATCTCGACGGACCGAACCAGCGTGCCGATGGCCCACGCGACCGCGGCGGGCACCATGCCGCCGGCGAGCGCCATGACGAGGGAAGCGAGACACGGGAGGGGCGCGGCGACGGCGATCAGGCGGACGGCCCAGAGGAGGTCGCCGAGCGAGGGTCGGGACCAGTCCCGGCGCGGCAGCGAAGCGGATGCGTTCATCCCGACGAGCCCCTGCTCGGTACAGGGACCAGGATGCGATCACGCGGCGAGGCCGGGGGCTTCAAGTTGGTCGCTCCCCCCTGCGTCGTGCGCAGCCACATCTCCAGTCCCGCCGCCGTCACTAGGTGCTTCGCCTGCCGGCGGAGCTGCCAGGACGGCAGGGCGAGCACCCGCTCGAGCTCCGCGGGATCGACGATGCCCAGGCCGGCAAGCACGGAGTGTTGTCCGAGGGCCTCGCGGACCGTCGCAATGTTGTTCATCAGGTAGACCTCGTCGACCAGGCCGTAGTTCACCTTCTCGAGGCGGCTGATCGTCGTGAGGGGCAGATCGTCCTTGTACGCCCAGCGCAGGGCGACCTTGCTCACTGGATGCCCCCTGAACATCCGATGGCGGTGAGGAACGGGGAGGCGTAGGCAGTGCTCGACGACCTGGCGCTGCAGGAAGGGAGCCGCGACTCGTAACCGCTGGCGGTCGTAGAGGCCGGCCGAGTAGGACTCGAACGTGAGCGAGTTGATGGCGGTCTTGGCGCCCAGGTACGACAGGAAGGTGTCGTACGGCGCGTGGCTGGGGTCGGCGGTGCCCCGCAACCTCAGGAACGACTGGAAGTGCGCCCTCATGCCCGCCGTTTGCATGGCCAGGGCCGCCTGGACCAGTTCCGGGTTCATCCACGCGGTGGGGCCCGCCGGCTGCGTGGGGAGGCCGGAGAACGTCAGCGGCTGTTGCCCAGTGGCCTCGCGCACGGCGTCACGGATGCGGCGCGGCAGCGCCTCCCGGGCGGTGTTGGGCCGGCCGATCCGCTGGTGCCAGAGCGGAGTGCCCAGATAGGTGGGATCCAGGGCGCGAATGCCGCACAAGCGGAAAGGGTTGCCGTACGGGGGTACGAAAAGCTGATCGGCACCGAAGCCCGTGAGCAGGAGCGTGGCGTCGGCGGCTGACAGCACCTCTCCCGTCCGAACGTAGAAGGGGCCGCTGCCGTGGCTCAGCGGCGTGCCGGCGCGCTCGGCGCTCCGGAGGTAGGGGCCACCGGGTGCGAGGGTCGCCGAGCCTTCGATCACCGCCAGCTCGACACCGAGGTGCTGCGCCACCGCTCGCGCCGACTGGTCCTCGGACGCGTAGGCGGGAAGGTCCCACGCCGCGTAGAGGGGTAGCACGTCCATGCCTGCGTCGCGGGCTTCGAGGGCGACGACTGCCGAGTCGAGGCCCCCACTCAGCCAGACACCCACCCTGCCCGGCGCTCCCACCTGCTCGACCGACTGCCGCACGGCCCGGCGAAGCGTCGCGGCCGTGACGCGGAGGTCGCTCCGGAGCGGGACGTCCAGGGCGAAGTCGTCTATGACTTGCACCTCCCAGCGGTCCGACCGGACGGTGAGACACGATCCAGCAGGCAGACGGAAGACGCCAGGGAACCAGCTGAGGTCCGCGGGCACGTCCATGTCCGCGGCGATGGCCGTCGTCAGCACCGGATCGCAGATCGTTCTGTGCTCCGGCCCATCGACGAGGGAAGCCGGATCGGTCGCCCATGACACTCGTCCGGCGCGCACTCGGTAGTACAACGGGCGCAGGGAGGTCAGGCTGCGGTAGAGGACCAGGCGGTCGGCGCAGGGCGAGACGTAGGCGACGACGAAGTCCCCGCGGACGCGGGCAAGAGCGGCGACGCCATGCTGGTCCATATGGCGTTCGACCGAGGCGTCGCCCCCCCGTTCGTCCCCCGGAAGGTCGATCCAGCCGGAGAACGTGACCCGCTGTCCCGGCTGCACGCCACCGCCCGGAGGAGCGGCCTCCCCACTGGCATGGCCCAGGAAGAGGTGCTGAGGGCCGGTCTCGGCAGGAGCCGGGCGGCTTCCCACTCCGCGGTCTTCCGGCATCCGGGTGAATCGGCTCCATGGCCCAGCAGGACCGACGGCTGCCGAGCCTTTTATTGGCTGGTGGAACCTCAGCATCATCGGTCGGCTACCTCCATCCCACGTCCTCGGGGTAGCGCACGACCTCACCGAACCTGTGGGCCACGGAGACGTCGTCGGAGACGGGGGTAGCGCCCAGGGCCACCCAGGCGTGCACGGGGGTGTCTTGGGAAGCGCCGGCGATCTCGTATCCCACGACGACCTGCGCAGGGAGGCCACACCGCCGCAGACCGGCGGCGATGCCCACGGACTCGAATAGGCAGCGGCGCATGCCGGATGCCGTTCGGATGGCGCCCCTCACCTGCCGGCTCAGCTGGCGGGCCAGGAACGGCTCCATGGCTTCTACCGGCTCTTCGAGCCAACTGCGCCTGCGACGCAGGACCGGCGTCCGCGAAAGGCGATGGGCGGCGGCCTCAAAGCCGTCCCTGCGGTACACGAACGCCGTACGCAACGCGGTGAAGATGGCGGCGATCACCACGCCCACCGGAATAGGCCTCGCCGGCTGCGGTACCAGCAGCGGCGACAGATCCTCCTGCGAGGATCGATGAGTGAGACGCGACTCACGCATCCGCAACCACCGCTGCGGGACGGGCGCCTCGACACTGTCCGGTTTCGCAGGCAATTCGTCTTCTCCAGGTGTTGCGACCACTCGATATGGAACTATTGCGAACTGGCGTGGGAGCGGGCTCACCGCTGCTCTGGGCATCCCCCGCTCCACCGCCAGTGTGAGAACCCACACGCAGCTCCGGCCTGGTAGCGCTGATATGCGCAGCCATCAGTTGCGGTGCTCGTCGTGCGGTACGCGTCGATCGGGAGCCTCGGTGCGGCCTGTCAGCAGCAGCCGCAGCACCCGAGATCGGCGTGGAAGCCGGCCTGGTCCAGGTTCTGGCCCAGGAACGCCTGGGCAACGGACTCGAGCGCTCCGACCTCGGTGACGACGAGGTCGGCGTGCCCTGCTCCGTGCTGGTGGTTGTGGTGGTGACCATGGGCGTGGGTGTGCTGCTTGCCAGTACCCATGGCGTCCGTGTCTCCGTCGAACATATCTGTCCCTCCTTTCTTCACGCCGAAAACGACCGTGCGCTTCCGAGCGGTATTTGCCAATTAGCTGCCGAGATAATCGCTTCGATCGGCGAGCTATTGGTTGGTTTGGACTGTAAGGTCAGAGACGAGCAATTGCAAGCGCTATTGGCATGGTGTATTGCAAATTATTTCGTACAAAGGTCGCTGCTGGAGTGATACGTCACCTGCAAGGCCAAGGCCGGCGCTCATACGGACAATGGTGCTGCCGCCAATAGGGGAAGGGTCGGGTTCGCGTGGATGTGCATTCCGGGGTCGACTGCGGATTTCCGCGCGTACCGACTGGTGGTCGACAGGTGCCGATGGCCCAGGAGGCGTTGAAGCTCCTCGATCTCCACTCCTGCGTCGGAGAGGAGGGTGGCGTAGGTGTGCCTGAGCGTGTAGACGAGGGAGCCGTGCGGTTCCGGCACACCCGCCCGGCGGAACCAGCGGCCGACGATGTAGTTCAGACCTACGGGTGTAAGGGTGTCGCCGTTGGGGCGGACGAAGAGAGCCGATGTCGCGCCGGCGCGACCGAGCCTGGCGGTCCGATCATCCAGGTAAAGGCGCAGGGACGCCGTGACGACGTCCGGGAGCAGGAGCTCACGCTCGCGAACACCGTGGTGACGGATGTGGAGCCTGCCACCGTCTTGGCAGACGCGCAGGTCGTCGACGACCAGGGCGACGGCTTCGCCCGGACGGATGCCCGTGCCGAGGAAGGAGGAGAGGAGGGCGATGTCCCTTTCCGGCCACGGCCACCGCGCCTGGGTGTCCCTCGTGGCGGCGGCCCGGAGCAGTCGACCGATCTCTTCGAGGGACAAGACCTTCGGAGGTTTTTCCCCGGCAGGGCGACAGTCGACTGACGGAGTGACATCCGGTGGAAGCAAATCCCGCCGGTGCAGCCAGGCGCAGAAGCCCCGCCAGGTCGATGCCACCCGCTGAACCGATGCCGCGGCGTGGAATTCCCCGTACTCCGCGAGACCCCGGTTCAAGGCGTCGGCGGTGATGTCCCATAGGTGAAGCCCGGTCAGTCCCCGATCGGACCGCACTGTGGGATGAACGTGGCCTACATCGGACGGCCTCGGCGCGGCTCGGATATGCCTCGCCAGTGACGCGAGGTCACTGCGACGGGCCCGATCACTGCGGACCGAGCCGCCCGCGGCCAGCTTCTCACGCAGCCACTGCTCCGCAAGGTCAGCCGCCGAGGGCGGGTACGTAGGGTCGCTGTGGAGCGACGGCTCCTCTGACGGGGTCGTCACAGGCCCTTCGTTCACGCCCCAGACCTCGCTGGCGCACGGCAGCGCCGTCGCATCCGGCGCTGTGCTCGCGTAAAATGGACGCATGTGAATCGGTCCCGGCTCAGGGGTGATTGAGAGATCAACGCGGAACCTAGGATCCCGAGCGAAGCGTCCCGCAACGGAAGCGCAACGGGAAGCGCCGGCGGCACAACGATTTGTCTTGTCGGGCGACTGCGAGGCGAGGTGGACGGCCGAGCCGTCGGCATGGATGCCGTCGTGCGGCTGGGCCAACTCGGTCGGGTAGCACTGGCCTACCTGGTCATCGAGCGGCACCGTCCCATCCCTCGCGGCGAGCTCGCCGACGCGCTGTGGGGGGAGCGGCTCCCCCGCACCTGGGCGGCGGCACTGCGAGGCGCCGTGGCGCGGGTTCGGGCGGTTTTGAGCGCCTGGGACGCGTCGGCCGCCCTCACCAGCGCCACCGGCTGCTACGAGCTGCGGCTCTCGGCGAGCACGGTCGTCGACGTCGAGCGGCTGGCCACCCAGCGGCAGCGGGCAGAAGCCTTGTGCTCCTCGTCACCCGGCGAGGCGTATACCGTCGCCAGGGAGGTGGCGGCCGCCGCCGCTCTCGACTTCCTCCCCGGGTGCACCGGGGACTGGGTCGAGAGTCAGCGCCGCATCCTCTCTGCGATGAGGCTCGAAGCGCTGGAGTTGGCCGCGAGGGCGGCCTCCGCGGCAGGCGACCAGCAGGCGGCAGTGACTTCGGCTGAGGAGGCGGTTCGCCTGGATCCGCTGTGGGAGTCGGCCTACCGGATTCTCATGAGCGCCCATGCGCGAGCGGGCAACAGGAGTGCCGCCCTGAGCACCTATGACCGCTGCCGACGCATCCTCGCCGAGGAGCTGGGCGTGACCCCGGCCGCCCACACCCAGGCGGAATACGTGGCGCTTCTCGAAGATTCCGCGGGCGGGGATGTGCCTCGGGACGATCCCCTGCCGACCCACAACCTCCCGACCCAACTGACGACCTTCGTCGGCCGTGGTGCCGAGGTCGAGGCCGTCAAGGCTCGCCTGCAAGGCTCCCGTCTGCTGACGCTGACCGGTCCGGCTGGGATTGGCAAGAGCCGCTTGGCCCACCGCGTCGCCAGCGATCTCGTCGCCGACTACGAGCACGGCGTGTGGGTGGTCGATCTGGCAAACGGACCCGATCCCGACCTACTGCCTGAGCACTTCCTGGCCGTGATACAGGCCCCGGAGGAGGGGCAGGGAAGCACGGCGGAGACGCTCGTCGAGCGGTTGCGCCACGAGCAGCGGTTGTTGATCTTGGACAACTGCGACCGACTTGCGCCGGCATGCGGGGCCATCGCCTGGATGATCCTCGAGTCCTGTCCGCATGTACGGGTGCTGGCGACGAGCCGCGAGCCGCTCGCCGTCGCAGGAGAGAGCCTGTGGACCGTGCGACCGCTCTCCGTCCCGTCGCCTGAGGACGTCGGAACGCTCGACACGGTCCTCCAACACGACGGGGCTCGGCTGTTCGTCGAGCGGACAACCGAGGCAGGTGTCCAGATCGACTTTGGCTCGGATGTGGTGACCTTCGCCCACATCTGCGCCCGCCTGGAAGGGATTCCCCTCGCCATCGAGCTAGCCGCCGCCCGGGCAAGGACGCTCTCGCTCCGCGACATATTTGCCGGACTCGAGGATCGCCTGGAGTTCCTCATCGGGACGACCGGATCGGGGCCGCCGGGCCGTCGTGCACTCAGCGCCGCCATCAGCTCGAGCTACGAGGCGCTCAACGACTCGCAACGCACCATGTTCCTGGGCCTCTCGGCGTTCGTCGCCGGCTTCACGCTGGATGCCGCCGAGGTCGTCTGCGCGCGCCCGCACGCCGAGGTGCTCGGTTCCGTCCAAGCCCTCGTGGAGAAGTCACTCCTCACCGCTGAGCGCGATCCGGACGGCATGCGGTACCAGTTCTTAGACACAGTGCGCTCGTTTGGCTGGCAGTTGCTGCGGCAGACGACTGAGCATGGAGCAGTCATCGGACGCCATCTGGGGTGGGCCGCCTCGATGGTCACCGCGGGCGAGGCCGCGCTGCGAGGTCCCGAGCAGCTGCGGTGGCTCGTTCGTCTCGAACGCGACTATCCCAACCTGCGCGAGGCATGGCGGCGCGCCATGGAGTCGGGCCAGCACGAGGTGGCGGCGCGGGTCGCGTCCGGCTTGGGGGCCTTCTGGGAGATTCGGGGGCGTCTTGGTGAGGGTCGCTCGATGTTGACCTCCTCCCTGCAGCACCCCGACGTGTCGGAGGGGACTCGTGCGAAGTGTTTGCGGTCTCTGGCAATCCTGGCCGAGCGACAGGGCGATTGTGCGTCGGCGGAGGCGTACCACTCCGAGAGCCTCCGGCTTTCGGAGGAAGCATCTGACCCGCTCGGCATCGCAGTGGCGCTCAACGGTCTCGGAAACGCCGCCGTTCGCTGTGGAGAGTTGACGTACGCACGGTCGTTGTTCGAGCGCAACGTCGCGCTGGCCGAGGAGGCGGGCAACAACCATCTGCTGGCGGCTGGGCTTCTCAACTCTGGGGTCTTGTCGCAGTTGATGGCCATGCGTGGGCACACGCCGGCCGACGATGGTTTTGCCGAGGCGAACGCATACTACGAGCGGGCACTCGGCTGCTATCGGGCGCTGCGGGACCGATACGGGGAGGCCAACGCCCTCGAGAACCTCGGTGCCCTGGCCGCCTGCCGACGGGACCTCCCGCTCGCCGTCGAGTTCCACTCTCAGTCCATGTCCCTTCGAAGGCAGCTAGGAGACAAGGCCGGAATCGCGTTGTCGGCTCGGATGCTGGCGCAGCTGTCCTCCCGGCAGGGCGAGTACGGGATGGCGCGCCAGCTCCAGGAAGAGTCGCTGGCAATTGAGCGGGAGCTCGGGTACAAGGATCGCATCGCGCGGTCGTTGGAGGCGATCGCCGAGCTCGCTGGGCAGCACGGTGACTTCGAGACGGCGGCGACCGCGCTCGACGAGGCCGTCGAGCTCTACCGCGAGCTCGACGACGTCACGGGGGTGGCCCGGGCCCTCAGCCTCCGCGGGGACACGGCCTACGCCCAGGGTGAGCTGGCCAAGGCCGTGGCCGTCTTGGGCGAAGCGGTCGAGGCGGCGACACGTTGGGGCGAGTCCGAGGCGCGCAGCGTCTCGTTGGTGAAGCTCGCTCGCGTCACCCTCGCGCGGGGAGACGGGGCCGGGGCCGCACGGCTGTGCGGCCAAGTGCTGACGACCCACGACGACGATGTCATTCGGAAGCTCCTGCCGGCGTTGGTCCACGTCCTGGCCCGGGTGGCCGCGGCCGGGGGCAGGGACGAAGACGCAGCACGCCTCACGACTCTCGCCGCGACTCTCGACGAGCCGGGTCCGCCGGGTGCCGGCGTCTCGGCGATGGAACGAGGGAGCGGAACGACGGTCGACGACTTGATCGATCTTCTACGGCGCGAGGCGGGGGTGGCCGGCGGCGGTGGCTTGGACCTGTCCTGCCTGCAATCAAGCGCCTGAACCGCCGGGGGCCTGTGACCTCGGCTACGGGGAGAACTCTCCCCGGCGCGATGTTGTGGCGGACAGCGGTCCTCCCGGCTCACAGATAGGATCAGAAGAGCGCCACTCCGTGGGACGCTGCTTGTTCCAGAGCTTCGTTCCTGTAGCCGCAGAGCATGTGCCAACACGGCGGCGTCCAGGTCGTTCGTCCGTCGGGGTGCTCCACCTGGACCCCACCGGCGTGTTGGCGAGAAGGGGCGGCCAAGCAGGAACGAGCTCAGCGTGCTGAGGCACGGCGACCTCCCGTTCGTTTGCTGTTGGAGAGGCCGTGCTCGTCGAGCGCGCCAACTGACTGGTCGACGAGCGGTTCCGACATGCCGGTGAGGAGGGGCAGCTCCTCTCGAGCGAAACTTGGCGGCGAGGAGCCGGACCCGCTCGAAGCCCCGGATGTAGCGGTCGACGGCCTCCTTGGAGTGGTAGGTGCGAGCGGCGATGGCCCCCCTTTTTGGCCTTGGCCCGTTCCACGTCGAGGAGGTCAAAGAGCCGGGGCGCTGAGGGGAACTCCCGGCGGGCGCGCTCGTAGAGGGCGATGTACTCGGCGATGAGGGCCGCTGAGCGGCCCGTCGCTGGCTCGGATCTCAGGGATGGGTTTTTCAAGGAGCACAGTGGGGCCAATTGGGCTTGACACACCTGAACTACGTTGACTTCTGGGCCAGGCCTTGGCCGCGGGCGGGTGAGCGCGTGTACCTGGCGGGTAACGGCGCCACCACCGTCCGCCGGCGTCTGCGGGCGTGGGCGTGGGCGGACCGTATCCGTGTCTACCACGACGACGTGGACGGAGCATCCCTGCTGGTCGACACGGTGGCCCTCTGGAGTGCCGCGGCGCGGCCGTCATGACGGTCGTGAACACCGTTCCGCCGTCCCCGCGCCGTCGCCAGCGCGCTCGGTGTTAGCTCCCCAGATGCTGGACCTGATACCGGAGGAAGTTCGAGTGCCTGTCCAGTTTGAGCCAGGCGACAAGATCTCGCTAGAAGCCCGCGTCAGCCAAGGTCAGAGTCCTGAACAGGTTACGACGAGAGAAGGTCGTCGCGCGGCGGCCTCAGTCCCGTGTCAAGCGGAGCTGGTCAGCAGGTATGAGACGGTCAAGGAACTCCTCGAGCGCTTTGACGACCATGAAGTTCACCGAGAAGTCGCGCTCCTCGGCCGCCCTCCGCAACCGCAGGTGGAGTTCCTCGGGAAGCCTAACGGCGGTGGTCGTCCGGCGCTTGTGAGCATCGTCGCTGCCAGCGAGCATAACTACAGCTTAGTAACTACAGCGCTGTCATCTCAAGCATCCCCCGCGATGTGTCTTCCCTGGCCTGCTCGCGTTTCGATCGCGCCATGCGTCCGCCACCATCCACCACCCGAGCATCTGGCTCGCGTACGGTCGCGCCGAGAGGGGAGTCGCGACCAGTAGGAGGGAGTCATGGGTTCGAGGGCGGCGGCCGTTACGTCGATGATCGTCATCCCGCTCGCGGTGGCGATCGTGGGGAACTTTCTCGCTATCCGGTGGGCAGACCGGCGTGGCGGGCACCGGCGTCCCGACCCTCCGTCCCCGAGCCGTCCCGCAACACCGCCGGCAGGGCCGAACCAGCAGGTGATCATCGGGCCGGCGACGGGCAACAGCCAGGTGATCGACCAGAGCCGGCATCACTCCAGCGTGACCAACAACTTCGGCGGCCCGCCAGGGGCCGCAGAGAACGACGCGGTCGAGGAGTTCGTCGGCCAGCTCGGTGTCTGCGCAATCGCGGTGGTGTGCGTGGCCGCCGCCTTCGTGTGGGTGTGGCGGTGGATTCCCGTCGTGACCACGGCGACGGGTGCGGCGCTGGTCGGCCTGGCTTGGGGGGTGGTCGGCTGGGCGGAGCGCGGCTGGCCGACGGGTAGGTCTGCTGCTCGCCGGTTGGCGTTGCAGGCCACCCTCACCGTCCTCGCGGTTCAGCTCACCGTCGCGCTGGCGCCCCTGGCGCCCCAGCCGAGGTTCCGCACCCTGGGCGGCGTCCTCGAGCACGCTCCGCACGGAGGCCTCGGCACCACCTCGACCTGGCTCATCTCCACCTACGGATGGGGCCCGACCTTCTCGGTGGCGCTGCAGGCGCTCGGGCTAGCGGCGCTACTCGCCGTATTCGCCCTCTCGGCTTGGCGCCTGGTTCGCCAGATGGCCGCCGTGCTGTCGAGCGGGGGCGCCCGTTCCCGCTTGGCCGCCCGGATTGGGTACCCTGCCGAGACGAGATCCCGGGACCAGCGTGTAAGTGCGGTGCTCGCCTGGAGCCTGGCGGTGGCGCTCGCCTTGGGTGCCGGCGGCGTCGTCGGTCGTGCGACCCAGGGACACTCGACCTCGGCCTCGGCGTCGTCGACCCCGGCTCGCTGAGCCGGGTGCATGCGATCGTCTGGTGACGTGGCTCTACCGGACAGAAGATCAGCGGCGGCTTCCGCACTTTCGCTGGCCCCCGTGCCTTCCGCGCGGTGCGCTCCTGCCTCCCCAGCCCGGCGCTACTCATGGCGTCGGCCAACTCGAAGCTCTCACCCGGCTGTTGAACGGTGACCCATGCATGCCGGCCCGGGCAGGACCATGACCCGGCGCGAGAGGGCCTGAAACTTCCAAGTCTACCTCCGCTTGCCGAATCTGGCTCGACGCTCCGACTGCGATGTGTACGTCGGATGGGACGGATTCTCAGCGTCGATCTACGCGCTCCTAATTGAGTACCGGCGAGGCCCGACGTCGTCTCGCGCCATCGCTCGATGAGACTGCGTCCAGGACGGCGAGGGTCCTATCCTCCGGATCGACGTCGAGGTCCTGCAGCCGCGCCGCCAACTGGCGGAAGAGCTGACGGGCGACATCGCCGCGGTCGAGCTGGCCCAGGAGGGTTATCGCCCGGCGGTACAGCCCCTCGGCGTACGGGTCGACCCCGATGGCCTGTTCGATGGCGGCGAGAGCCCCCTCGCGATCCCCCCGACCAGCACGAAGCTCGGCGAGGCGGACCAGGGCATCGAGGGCCCGGCGACGAAGCTCCTCCCGAGCCGGCTCTGCCCACTGGTAATAGCAGCCCTCGAGGGGCTCGCCGCCGTAGGATGCGGCCGCTCGCTCGAGGGCCTCGACCAAGGCGCCATCGTCCGAGGAACGGCGGGCGTCGGCGAGCGCGGCCTGGCACCGCCACACGTCGACGTCGAACACGCCGTCTTCGACGCGGTAGACCTCGCCGTCTCGCTCGATGAGGGGATGTTCGGCACCAGTCGCGCCACGGATCCGGGAGCGGAGGTTGCCTAACGCCGTCCAGAATCGGTCGGAGCCGGTCTGCTGGTCGGCGTCAGGCCACAGGGCGTCAACCGCCGCCTCGAGGGTGGCGCCCTGCGGGCGGAGCAGGAAGTAGGCCAGCAGCTCGCGGGCACTGCTGCGCAGTCCCTTCCGAATCTCATCACCCTCAACGGAGATCCGGTACGGACCAAGGAGACGGACCTGCACCTGCGCGCCGGCTGCTGGCACCCTGACGGCTCCGTCATCGCCTACGTCGCACGACGTCTCTGCCTCCGCGTGGTCGACCGGCGCGGTTTCCATCGGCTCCGGTGCCTCCTCCCTGGCGGCCGCCACCACGCCGAGCACATCGGCGACCTCGTGCTCAGCCATCCGGTACAAGCAGGCGCCCTCCAACTCGGCGGCAAGGGTCTGGGGGGCGACCTCGGTCGCTGTCCCCGTCTCGTCGACGTGTACCTGAGCGACGAAACCTTCCCCCGAGCCACACCCGATGGCGCCGACACCCAGGCCACGGCCGAGCTCGCACACCGCCTTCAGCCGGGCGCCATGGCGCCCTGGCTCCCCGGCGACGAGGACCACCGCGGGCAGGAGGTCGCCCGGACCCTGGCGGTAGGCGGCGAAGTCGCGGACGTCGTCGGCCTCGAGGAGGCGGGTGCGACGGACGAGCTCGACCTCTACCTCGGTCAGCGCGGAATCGAGATCGGTGGTGACCCGGACCCCGGCCACGGTTCCCAGGCTCGGCAGCAGTTCGTCGGCCGCCGCCCTGGTGATGACCAGCTCCGTGACGTACGGGCCGCCTTTGGCGAGCAGCGCTGCTATCAAGGCCCGCACGACGTCGGGTGCACCACGGCCGGCGACGGCCAAGCCCCCCAGCACGCAGATGTCCAGCTCTACCGCCTCGGTCCCTCTCGTGCCGACGGCCACGAGGCCAGGAGCCGGGTCATGAAGGCCGCGCAACGGGAACGGTGGGAGTTGGTCACACACAGTCGTCTGGCGTGGCGTGGGCGGAGGGAGGGCGCGGAGGAGGATCTGAGCGGTCGGGCCCAGATCGGGGTCGCGGTCGAGCACCGCGGGAGCGGGCGGGGACGGTCGGTAGGCCCGGCGGCGTCGGAGGCGGCCGGTCGCGACCGCGGCGGCCACCCCCGCAGCGAAAGAGGCGGCGACGATCGAGCCCGAGGGCAGCTCGACGGATACCCGCGGCCCGGAAGGGTGTCGTTGCCGGTCGCTCGGCGATCCCTCCGCCGCTGTCGGCGGCCCCCCCGGTCGGGGACCGGCACCGGCGATGGGAGTGGCCGGCGCAGCACCAGGTGGCCCAGCGGGGGACCCCGGATCGACGCTTGCAGCACGGTCCGCTGACTCCCCACGGGTCTCGACTACGGGCGCTTCCTGGCCGTCGACGGCGTCGGCGGGGAGATCGAGGATCCAACCTGGGCGGATGAGGTCGGGATTGGTGAAGCGGCGGCCGTCGGGCTGGAGGCGGTCCCGGTTGAGCTCCCAGATCTCCCGCCAGCGGAGCGGGTCACCGAGGTGGTGCTCGGCCAGGTCCCACAGGTCGTCGCGCGGGTGCACGACCACCTGCTTCGAGGCTCGTGCCGGCGCGGCGTGCGCCGGCTCCACCAATGCAACCGGGGGCTGCGTTGCCGCGGACACCAACGTGAAGGCGGTCGGCGTGGGCCGGTACTCGGCCACCGCCGCCGCAAGTGACGGCGGGCGGGCAGCTGCGGTGCGGACGCCGACGATCACGTTGGCCACCAGCAACGCCGCGACAAGGCGAGCCACCAGAGGCTGAAGCGGCCCGGCCAGGGGCACCTTCGGTGAGCGGTGGCGACCGGACAGGACCGTCGCCACCTCCACCGCCGTGCAGGCCGCGACCTCGGCCCAGGCCACCCAGCACACGACGGCCACGGCCTTGATGACGACCATGCCGTCCGGTGACCAGCCGTCCTCGAGCGCGCGCCGGACGGCGGAGACGGTTGGCAGGCCGTGGGGCAGGGGCCAGCCGGCGACGGCGGCCAGTCCTATGGGGACGCCGACCACGAGGCCGGCGAGGGCGGCCGCCGCGCCCACCGCCCGGGCCATGTGGGAGATGCGGTCGCGCATCACGTCTCGGGCGCCCGGACACCCCGGACGCTCCGGGCCTCGCCCCTTCCATGCACGGTCAGGCGCTCCAGGCCGACGATGCGCAGGAGGGCCATCGGCTGGGAGAACGTGACCTCGACCCGGACCCGGTCACCGAGGACGGTCACAGTCGCCTCGTGCCCAGTGGGCTCCAGGTAGGCGCGGGCGGCGGCGGTGGCGCCGGCGGGATCAAGGCGGTAGGCGCCCGTGGCCCGGTACTCCCCGATGGCGAGCGCCTGCGCACCCGCCCGGGCCGCCCCGTTCGCCTCGTCCACCGCCCTCCGCCGCGCGGCCAGCGCATATCCCCCGTCGATGACCAGCCCGGCGAGCACCAGCAGCGCGACCATCACGGTGACGACGAAGGCGGTGACCTGGCCGCGCTCGTCGCTCATCCCGAGCTCGTGAAGGCGTCGACGACGGCCACCGCCCGGCCGCGGAGGGTCTTGGCCCCCGGCAGCGAGAAGCCGCTGAGGCTGGACAGCGAGACGGTGCAGGTGAGGTCGACCACGACCTGCCCGCCCGGACGGAACGCGGTGGTGTCGACGGCGACGTCCAGGCTTGCGCAGCGCAGCGACCGATCCCCCAGCGCCGCCGAGGCGGCGTCGGTGGCGGCGCTGCGAGCGGCGGCCGACGTGCGGGCCACGGAGGCAGCCCGGGCGGCCTGGGCGGCGGCGCCGTCGACATCCATCCGGGCCCCGCCGAGGCGGCCGAGGCCGACGACGAACAGCAGCACGACGAGCAGGGCGGGGGTGATGAGCGCGAGCTCGAGGCTGGCGCTGCCGTCCTGGCCTCGGAGGCCTCCGATCCTCATGGCCCCTCATCCTCCGCCCGGAACCGTTCGGCCACGTCGGTGGCCCGGCCCTGCACGGAGAGGGTCAGCCCCGGGAAGAGCGTCGGCACCTGGCCCCGCACCGTCACCGTCGCCACCTCGGCGTTGCGCGTCGCGCTTACCACGGGCGATGCGATCAGTCTGGGGGCGGTCTGGGCCAGGAAGTCGGTAGCGCGCGCCTCGCCCGCCTCCGCCGTCCCACCCACGACCCGCGCCGCCTCGGCGCCCTCCTGGGCGGCGGCCACGGCCACGTGGGTGGCGTGGGACCACAAGGCGAACTGGACGACGGCGGTGATGAGGAGGATCAGGGCGGGCATGACCAGCACCACCTCGAGCGATCCCGCCCCCACCTCGCCCCGCCCGCGGGCGCCGGCCAACGCCGTCACTGGGTGGGGATGCTGTTCGCGGTGCGGGTGACCTTGGCCACGATGATGGCCACGGTGGCGATGGCCAGGGCGGCCAGGCCGGCGGTGATGAGCACGGTCTCGATGGTCGGGCTGCCCCGCTCGTCGTCGCGGATGGCGGCCAGGCGGGCGCGGAGCCAGACTCCGATGACCCTCAGAAAGGTCAGCTCAGGCATGAGGGCGTTCCTCCTCTCGTCGGTTCACGAAACGCTGAGTACGGCCATGACGGCCGGGAAGGCCAGGAAGGCGATGAACCCGAGGGCGAGCAGCGCCACCGGCACCGACATGGCCTCGGTGGCCTGGGAGGCGTCGGCCTCGGCCGAGGCCAGCTCGTGGGCCCGGAGCGAGGCGGCTTTGGCTACTAGCGACTCCCGCACCCGGGCGCCCTCGGTTCCGGCCAGCGCCACGCTGGCGGCCAGCTCCTGGAGCTCGTCCACGCCCAGCTCCTCGCCGAGCCGGCCCATCGCCGCCCACGGCGTCGAGCGGGCAGTGCGCGCGTCGTCGAGCGCCTGGCGCAGCCGCCGTTGCGGCCAGCCGTCGCCCGCCCCGGCCGCCCGCTCCAGGGCGGTCTGGATGCCGCCGCCTCCGGCCAGCACGATCACGGCCAGGTCGAGGAAGGGGCTCAGGGCCTGGCGGAACTCCGCCCGCCGCTCGGCCGCCTCCCCCCGCAGCACGAGGTCGGGGGCGGCGAAGCCGGCGGCCCCACCCGCGACCGCGGCCCAGAAGACGACCACGGCAGGAAGGACCACCCCGCCGACGGCCATGACCGCGGCGGTGGCGGGCGCCAGCAGGGCGCCGAAGGCGCCGACGCCGACCTTGGCCCCGACGTGGGCCTCCAGGCTGCGGCCCGTCACCGCCAGGTCCCGGCGCCGGGATCCGAAGTCGACGCCCAATGCCCCCAGCGCCTCGGCCACCGTCGCACCCACCCGGGCCGACAGCCAGCCGGCGGGTACAGATCCGGATGCCACGGTGGGCGCCGTGCGAGAAAGGCGGGCGAGGGCAACCGGCAGCGGCGGGCGGGGCGGGAACAAGCCCCGCACCACGAACAGCACGCCCACGCCGACCAGCGCGCCGGAGAGGAGGGCTATGCCCATGCGCCCTCCCCCTGCCGACCGATGGGCGCGGGCAGGAGTCGAGGAGGCGTGGCCGGTCGACCCATGCGGGCCAGGAGCCAGAAGGCGCCGGCGAAGCAGGCGCCGATGAGGCCGATCACGACCTGGCCCAGCGCGGTGTCGTAGGGCCGGAGGAAGCCGCGGTCGAAGACGACGAAGCCGACGGCGGCGGCCAGGGCGATGGCGGCGACGGCCTTGGCCGTGGCCCGGGTCCGCGCCCGCCCCGCCTCCACCCGCAGCCGCATGGCGGCCTGGTCGCGGATCGCTTGCGCCAGCGTCCCCAACAGGTCGGAGAGCCGACGGGTCTGCTCGGTGGCGGCGGTCACCAGGGCGGCGACCACGAGGTCGGCCATCGGGTCGGCCACCGCGTCGGCGAAGCCGAGCAGGGCGGGGACCAGGCGGTCGCGCTCGAGGCGAACGGCCAGGGCCTGGGCCTCGGTGCGGATGGGGGCCGAGGCGACGGGGGCGGTGGCGGCCAGGGCCTCCTGGAGGCCGGCACCGGCGGCGGTGACGTCGCGCAGCATCTCGGTCCACGCCGCGATGGCCTCGATGCGGGCGATGGCCCGGGCACGTTGAGCACCGCCGCCGAAAAGGGTGGGGCCACCGGCGCCCAGCGCCCCGGCGAGCACAGCCCCGACCACCCAGCGGGTGGCGAGCAGGACGACGATCGCCGCGCCGGTGCCCAGGGCCAAGCGGACCACGAAGGCCTGCCGGCGGGCGGGGGTGATCGGCGAGCGAGGCGGGCGCCCTCCCGCTGGCACCACGCCCCGCAGCCCGGCCAGGGCCAGGAACACGCCCAGCCCGACGAGGGCGCCGCAGGCGGCGGCCAGGGTGGTCACGACCACCACCCCCGAGGGGCGTCGAGCAGCGAGGGGTCGAAGCCTGCGGCGACGAGCTCCTCGAGGGTCTCGGGCTGCAGGGCGGCACCCGGCACTGCCCGTCTTTCCGGTCCGGGCCGGAAGACCTCGTTGGAGATCACCAGCGGCCCTTCCGCCCCCGTCACCTCCCGCACAGACGATACGAAGCGCTCGGTCTTGCGGCCGGGCTCGGTCCGCTGGGCGATGTGGACGACGAAGTGCACGGCCCCGGCGATGAGCAGGTTGGTGGCTTCGAGGCCGAGGCGCTCGGGAACCATGGCCGCATAGGTGGCCAGCTTGGCGAACGCACCCTTGGATGACGAGGCGTGGATGGTGCACATGGAGCCGTCGGTGCCCATGGTCATGGCCAGGAGCATGGGGATGACCTCGGCGCCCCGGGCCTCGCCCACGATCACCCGGTCGGGGCTGCACCGCAGCGCCCAGCGCACCAGCTCGGCCATGGGGATGGCCCCCTCGCCCTCGACGTTGGGCTCCCGCTCCTGGAACGGCACGACCTGGGGGTGGAGGTCAGTGAAGCGGTGGAGGTTGAGCTCGAAGGAGTCCTCGACGGTGACGATGCGCTCATGGGCAGGGATCTCGTGGGCCAGGCCGCGGACGTGGGTCGTCTTGCCCGCGCCGGTGGCGCCGCAGACGACGATGTTCTTGCGGGCCCGCACCGCCGCGCCCTCGAACTCCCGCAGGGACAGGTCGATCATCCCCGCCTCCATCTGCTGGTCGAGGGTGGCCAGGTTCTCGAAGTCGTGGCGGCGGATGCAGAGGATGGGCCGGGGGCAGACGGCCATGGCCGCGAACAGGCGGTCGCCGTTGGGCAGCTGCAGGCTGAGGCGGGGGCAGCCGGCGTCGAAGCGCCGCTCGGACATGCCGTCGCGGGCCAAGGTGCGGATGAGCTCGACGAACTCGCCGTCCGAGGAGGCCAGGGCGGGCCCTCGCTCGAGGCGGCCGTCGGTGTAGCGCACCCACACGTCGTCGCAGCCGCTGGCGTTGACCTCGATCACCGTGGGGTCCTCGAGCAGGGGCTGCAGGCCGGCGGCGGCGAAGAGGTGGTCGAGGACGGCCCGGCTGAGCTCGTCCTCCTCCTCGGCCTCCAGCACCGCCTGGCCGGCCTCGATGCACTCCGCGGCGTAGGCCTCGAGGGCGTCGTTGATGAGCTTGACCGCCAGCACGCGCTGGTCGGCCACCTCCATGCGACCCCGCCCGGCCGCCTCGTGGACCCGCATGCGCTCGACCAGGGCGGCGGTGACCTGGGAGGCGAGGTGACGCTGGAGGTGGCCGTTCACCGGGCCACCTCCACACCCGGCGTAGCGGTGGGCGTCGCCGGGTTCCGGCCGTTCGAGGACCAGGTCGCGGGCACTGGCGCGGGGTCGGGAAGGAGTCCCAGGAGTCCGCCGACCATGGTCCGGGCGGAGCGGATGAGGAGCGACCGCTCCAGCGCTCGCGGCCGGACGGGCGCGCCGGCGAGCACCGCCGCGCCCGCGGGATCCTCGGCCAGGGTGGCGACCACCGGCAGCCCCACCTCCCGGGCCACCTCGGCTGCAGGATAGCGGTCCGCCCGCGTCGACGCCTCGCCCACCACGACCAGCGCGACGACACAACCGGCGGCGACCAGCTCGGCGCTGCGGGCCGCTACGCGGGGCAGCTCGATGACGGTGGGTCGGACGACGAGGGCCACCAGGTCGGCGGCCCGGGCCAGGGGCAGTGCCGGCGAGGCGGCGTCGAGGCGGCCGCAGTCGACAAGCACGTCGCCCGGTAGCTGAGCCAGGACGGCACCGAGCGCGCCGCCCAGGAGCTCGACGGCGGCACGCGCCGGGGTCGGCGTCGGCGGGGAGACGAGCATCGCCAGGCCGGCGACGTGTCGGACATGGGCGTCCACCAGGGCGGGCTCGAGGGCTCGGCGCCCGGCCGCGGCCAGCGTGGCGAGGCCGGGTTCGACCGCCACGCGGTAGCGGGCTGCCAGGTCGCCGCCGGCGGGGTCCGCTTCGACGAGGAGCACCGGTCGTCCCGCCGGCCACACGTGCCCGGCGGCCACCATGGCCGTCGTCGCCCCGGGCGAGGACTTGACGCTGGCGAAGGCGACGACGCTCACGAGCCGCTCCCGAGCAGGACCAGGCTGACCCGCTCGGCCGCGGAGGCAGCGGCGATGCGGGGCGCGTCGGGGGCGGAGACGACCACGGAGACGACGGTCGCGGAGGCGGGGTCCGTAGTGGCCGGGACGGCGAACACGACGGCCGCCGGCACCAGCACCGAGCCCACCGTGTCCGCCCCGTTCCCGCCAGGGCGAGCTGCGCCGGTGTCGACCACCATCACCCGGTCGCCGGGACGCAGCCCGGCGGGGAGCTGGCCGCTCTTGAGGCCGACACCGACCACGGCCTGGCCCGGCGCGACCGCCGCGCCGGAGCCGACCTGGGAACGGGCCAGCAGTGTGCCGGGCGCCAGCGGCACGGCCGCCACCTTCCCCACGACGCTCCCCCGCTGGGCCGCCGGCACCGGCTGGAGGCCGCCGTCGGAGGACACGCGAGCCACCCGCAGGTCGCCGTCGTGGATGACCGAGCCGGCGGGGACCGCCCGGGCCACCACCAGCACGGCGACGCGGTGGCCGGAGCGCAGGTAGGCGGTGGCGAACACCAGCGCGCCGGCGAAGGCGCACAGCACGCCCAAGGCGACCAGGGGGAGGGCTCGCTGGCGCCCGGGCGGGGCGAACCGGGCGCCATCCGCGGCGGGACTGAAATGCCTTGGCGGTGCCGGCCTGGTCGAGACTGCCATGTGCGGGCCTCCTTGCGTCGGGTCGCTCCGTTCTCTACGTCGATGGGCTCGTGTTGATGGCCTGGGCCTCGGCCACCCGCAGCGATGTGTTGGACGAGCGGCGGACGACGCCGAGGTCGCCGCCGCCCCTGCCGCCGCTCACCGACCAGCTGGCGTGCCACTCGGCGGTGGCCGTCACCTGGTAGCGCTGGCCGGGCTGGGACGCCGAGGAGCGCTGGTAGGTGTAGGAGCAGTCGGTGGACTGGGCGTCGGGCCGGCGGGCGGGGTCGTAGGGGGTGCCCGAGCCGCACACGACCGTGTCGCCGTTGCCCATGTCCCACACCACCCGCTCCGGTACCGCCCGGACCGTGACAGTGACGCCGCCCGCCGACGCCGAGGTCGAGACCGGCGCCCACCCCGCGGGGTCGACCCAGAGCCACACCGGGACTCGTACGAGCTGGTCGCGCTCGGGGGACGGGTTCATGCCGATTCCCGGCAGCGGGATCGGCGCATAGCGCAGCGCCTCCTCGGCAAGGGTGGCCGGGCTGGTGGGCGCCGGGTCGGGCACCCAGACCACCGTGCCGGTGGAGACGTTGGCCGCCGTGTCGGTGCACATCTTGGCGTACCAGGTGCCCGGACCCGGCCCCCGGGGCGCTCCCTCGCCGCTGGCGGCGAGGGCGTCGCCCAGCGCCGCCTCCTCGGGAGGGAGCTTCATGTACGTACAGGCGACCGTTCCGCCGCCGCGGCGGCGGCCGCCACCGCCCGATGCCCTGGGCTCCTCGGTGACGGTCTGGCTGGCTCTGGCGCCGACCCCGGCGCCGTCGGTCCAGCCCACGTGGTCTCCTCTTCCGGATGGCGCGTCGGCCGCAGCCGGAAGCGCGAACAGTGTCGGCGCGCACATCCCGATACCGACGACGACGCTCAGGACCAGCTTCAGGGTGCGGGCCGGCATCCCTCTTCCTCGTGCTTGATCGCCGCCACCTTCCAGGCGCCGCCCTCCAGCACCATGGCGGCGGTGACGAGCGTGCGCTGGGACGGCTCCGGTCCAATCGGTCTTCCACTCGCCGTGTCGTAGACCAGGATGTGGCTGGCGTAGCAGTCGGTGACGCTTGCGCGTGCCCCATCCAGCGCCGTTACCTTCGGGGCGAGGTCGATGGTCCCCCGGATGACCTGCCCGACCGACTTGTAGGCGAGGAAGCCCGAGTTGAGCGAGCGGAGCTCCTCGCCGGTCGCCACCTCGTTCAGGCGCGCGTCCGGCAATCGCATCTCGGATCCGACGGCGACGTAGACCTGCCAGTAACGCCGCCAGGCCGCGAGGACTGCCGTCTCCGCCGGGTTGGTCGAAGAGACGAGCGCGGCCGTTGTCGTGGCAGAGACGCTCGGAGAGCTCTCGGGCGACGAGCGACATCCCGTCAAGATGACGATCCCCACGACGGCGAGAGCGACGGCACGCGGGAAAACGCTGCGCCTCTCCTGCCGCCGAGCGGCTACTCCACGCATGTCCGTCTGCCCATGCGAGCACCACTGTCGCTCCGCACCGTGGCGCCCGCCACGATGCCCTCTCCAACCAGAGGTTGTCGGCATGCTGACTCCTCGACTTGAGAGGATTTTCTCGGCGATCGAGTGGCGACGCGGTGCATCGGCGGGCGTGCGCCTCACGAGTGCAGCTCGGCCAGCCGGCATCGGCGCGACATCTGGCCCGCCGGCAGCCACACCGCCCCGGCTGGCCCCTTCCCGAGGGCGCCCGTCGCAGTGGCAACAGGGACCGGTGAATTGCCAATCGCCCTCCGCAGTCCCGCCTCACGTCGCGCCCCCGGGAGCCAGAACAGCGTCAGCGTCGTGATGCCGGTGGCCCGCGCCAGCTCCGCGTACCCGTCGAGCTTGGCCACCAGGCGAGAGAGTGGTTCGGTCCCGGCGTCGTACTCGAGGAAGAACTCGACTTCGGCGGAGCGCTCGCGCCACCTGCCGAAGCCGTCGGGCCGCACCAGCGCCCCCCATGTCGACCGGCATCGGCGCTCGGACCACCACTCGACCAGAGCGGCGTCCCGGCGCCTGCGCGCCGTCTGCGCCAGCGAGCAGAAGAAGCCGTTGACCCCGACGAGATGCGGCAGGTGCTCGTTGTAGGCGAGGGCGAGCACCTTGTCGTGCCGGAAGCCGAGCTCGGTCACGGCCACGCCCTGTTCGGCGGCGACCACCGCTGCTCCCAGCTCGTCAAGCACGTAGTGGAACGGAGCGGAGCCGACGTCGCGCAGGGGTCGGAAGCGGTCGATCACCCGCAGGTGATGGAGGATGAGCAGTCGATGTTGAGCGGCGTTGAGGCTGTCGAAGGCGAGCTGGCAGACCTGGTTGGTGGTCAGGACCTTGTGTTCCCACAGCAGCTGGCACAGGGAGCGGTCCCGTTGGGTGAGCCGACCGGCCACCTCTCTCCGCAGATCGTCGGACACACGAGGCCGGCTTCCGGAGCGGATGTTCACATTTCCCCCTTGAAGTCGGGGGGACCACCCGTAGACTCCTCGGTGCCCTGACCGGCACTTTCGCCTCCATCAGCGCCTACGGGTCTTAGCCCGTAGACGGATCCGTAGGCCGACCCGTAGGCCGATCCGTAGGCCGACCCGTCGCCGGCCGGGTGCCGGTCACCGCTCGGCGGCCGTCGGGTACCTGCTCGCGGTCGTCGGCGTGGATCTCGCTCGGGCACCGCTCGCGCCGAAGCCTCGGCCCGCCGCTGCGCCGCGCTGCGCCCATACTTGGCCCGCGCCGTCGCCCGGACGTGGTCGGCGCGGCCGGGAACGGGAGGGGGGGCAGGACG
>Ga0247708_1000003_pt1 | contig 76644 bp, 76 predicted proteins | sample 42W_NmetaG_FD_189040 | JGI IMG/M metagenome (GOLD analysis project Ga0247708, IMG submission 189040) | Soil microbial communities from hillslope of Landscape Evolution Observatory, University of Arizona, Oracle, AZ, United States - 4-2-W_N | ecosystem: Engineered > Artificial ecosystem >...
GTCTTGGCGACGGGCGCCTTGGTGGTCGGCGGGGCCGTCACCTTCGGCTTGGGCGCCGTCGTCGGGGGGGCGACGGTCGGCGAGGGCGACTGCACCTGCGCCGCGGCCTGGACGGCGGCGGGCGAGCCGTCGCCCGGCTGGCGGGCCGCAGGGGCCGCCACTTCCTCGACCTCCGACACCGATGCGGTCTGCACCTGGTGGTTGTCGCCGGGCCGCGGCACGGCGCCGGCGCCGACCCCGATGGCCAGGGCCAGGTTCACGCCGGCCACTCCCGCCAGCGCCTTCTTGATCCAAGTGATGTTCTCGAGCACCTCGCCTCGCTCCTCCTGTGTCCTGCATCACATATCGACGGGAGGAGCGGCTACTTAAGGAAACCCTTGCGCCTTCCCCGATTTCCGGAGGTCTCGGGTGAACGATCGGGTGCCCGCCGGCTAGCGATCCGGCGGGTTGGGCGGGCGAGCCATGGCCCGCAGCAGCTCGGCGGGCAGGGTGATGTTGGTCGACCGAAGGCTGGTCATGGCCACGATGTCCGGGCCCTTGGCTCCCTGGCGGATGCGGCCGAGCCGGAAGAAGACGGCCCGCTCGTACTCGGTGGCTCCCGCCACGATCAGGTTCGACCTACGACCAGTCTGGCCCCGCCCCCTCCGTTCTGGCTGCAGTTGGCCGCGCATGCGCGGCCAACTGCAGCCAGAACGAGGAGGGCGTGAGGGTCAGGCCTGGGCGCGGAACTCGGCGACGGTCTCGGCCAGCGCGTCGGCCTCGAGGACGTCGGCCATCACGCCGATCTGCGCTTCCCAGACGTCGTCGGGGATGTCGGCGTGCACTTCTTTCTCGAGGACGTGGTAGGTGGTGAGGCCCAACTGGGCCCCGGCCAGGGCACCTGCGTAGGAAGGATCACCCAGGATCACCGTCTCGGCTGCGATGCCCGCGCTCTCCGGGTCGGGAGAACCGAGCAACACGAGCAGGTCGGCCTTGTCGTGGGTCTGGCTCGCCTTGAGGATGGCCTCTTGGCTCTGCAGGTCCATGGCTCCAGCGGCGGTTCAGACGAAGCACTCGGTGGCCACGAAGACCACCTCGGCCCCGGCAGCCTTGGCGCAGGCGGCGATGGCGGGACCGGAGATGCCGTCACGCTCGCCGACTGCGATCACTTTCTTTCCCTGGAGCACTGTTGTTGTTTCACCCCCTCTACCGAAGTTCAAGGAACCTCGTTGCGTTCGAGTAGGACGCTCATGCCGTCGGAAAGCTGGCACATGCGACCGAGGAAGAGACTTCCCTTCGCTACCAACATGACCTTACCGGCGGGGCCGTTCGTCAAACGATCCAGGGCGTGCGGCACGTAACAGAGGGCGGAGGCCAGGTGGCCCTGGGTCGGCGCGAAGCCGGGCATCCCCCGCTCGGTGACGAAGGAGGCGATGTCGGCCCGCTGGATGTCGCCCTTGGCCGCGGCGAGGGCGGCGATCGTGCGGTAGTTGCGCTCGGGGACGTTGCCCGAGCCCTGGGGCTCGGTGATCTCGGGGTTGTGCAGCTCGGTGGCGTAGTCGTCGACCTCGGTCATGGGGATGCCGTGGCGGGCCAGGGGCTCCACGGCCAGGGCCTTCATGACCTCGGCCGCCGAGCCGCCGGCCGAGACCCGGTGGCGGCCGACCACGTCGAGTCGGACCCTGGGCGACTTCCCGTCGTCGGCCTCGACCAGGCAGGCGGTGCCGCCGAGGACGTCCTCCATGATCGGCAGGTCCTTGGCCAGGTGGCCCTGGAACTTCATGCCCAGCTTGGCCAGCGACCCGCCGGAGATCACCGCCACCCGCTGGAACACGCCCGCGCCGACCAGGGACGAGGCGGTCACCAGCGCGGGGATGAAGGCGGCGCAGAAGTTCTTGACGTCGGCGCCCGACGCCTCGGTGAGGCCGGCGGCCTGGGCCACCGTCTTGCCCATGTTGCCGCCGCCCCGCTGGTAGCGGTCGCCGATCGCCTCCTCGCCGCAGCCGATCACGTAGTCCACCGACGTGGGGTCGATGCCCGAACGCTCGAGCAGGTGGACGAGGGCGAGCGTGGCCGTGCCCTTGGCCGCCAGGTTGTCGATCAGGACGTGGGCGGCGAGCGACTCGTCGTCGGCCTGGGCGCAGCGCATTACCGCCCCGTCGGTGAGGCGGAGGGCCTTGGTCTCGGTGGCCGCGGCCTCGATGTCGCACGCCGCCTTCTCGATCCGTTCGATGTCGAAGCCCTTGGCCAGCGGGTGGGCGGCCAACGCCGCGGCGGACGCCTTGGCCGCCTCGGGGGAGAGGGCGAGCAGGTCGAAGTCGTCGACCGCGGCCAGGAGCCCGAAGAACTCCTCCTCGGACATGACCTCCCCGAACGGGCCGGTCCGCGGCGCCCCACCTGCCGCCGCCGTCCACGGCCGGGCCGGGAGGTCGCGGGGGTGGAGGTTGCCGATCCACGCCTGGTGGGGCGGGTAGGACGCAGCCGCCTCATAGCTGCGCAGGGCGGCGGCGAACCGCTGGGCCACCTCGGGGTTCTTCGGCAGCTCCCGGCTCGGCTTCGACCCGTGCCGGGCCAGGCTCGGGACGTGGGCCAGCACCTGGGTGGCCGCGGAAATGACAACGTCGGGCATTGTCTTCCTTTCCCGGCGGGGCCCAGCCCCGCCTCCTCGGGCGAGATGGGGCCCCTGCCCCATTCGCCCGCGGTCTCGTGTCAATTGACCTCAAAGATGGTCGGGCCGTGGACGGGCGTGGCCACCGCCTCCAGCGCCCGGTCAAGCAGTTTCCGGCGCCACGCCTTCTCGGCGCCGGCGTCGAGCGACGGGTCGCCGGCCGGGAACGGGATGCCCCGCGTGGGCACGATCCGCGGCGCCCCCACCCGCTCGGCGATCGACGTCAGGTTGCAGAGGAGGGCGGTCGGGATCCCGGCCCGCTCCAGCTCCTTGGCAAGCGTTGCCCCGCAACGCGTACCGGTCCCTCAGGTGGCGGTGAGGATGGCGGCCCGGGCTCCGGAGTGGCGCAGGTCGGCCGCCCACTCGATCCCGAACCGCTTGGCGTTGGCCACCGAGGTGCCGTTGCCCGCGGTCACCAGGTACTCCTCGTGCAGCCGCCCGATGGCGCCCTCCTCCTCCAGCTCCCGGGCCGCATCGAGGGGCAGGATGCGGTGGGGGTCGGCGTTGGCGTACACCGTCGAGAAGCCGCCGTGGACCGACCGCCACTGGCCGGGCTCCAGCTCCTGGAGGCCTTCCAGGGAGTAGCGCAGCCACTTGGTGGCCCGGGCCGACTCCAGGTTGCCCGGGTTGTCGTCGGGCACGAGGGCGCCCTCGGTGAGGATGGCGACGGTGGCCTCGGCCAGGTTCGTGCACGGGGCCGCGGGCGCCACCTTGTCGAAGCGGGGGAGGGGGACCTCGGTGGCCTCCCGGTCGCCGCCCAGGCGGGCCAGCACCAGGTCGACGGCCCGCTCGGCCCCGTTCTTGTCGGCCATGCGGGGGATGCGGGGCGGGAGGCCGATCAGGCCGTCGTCGGCGGTCAGCACCTCGCCGGCGACCAGCTTCTTGACCGCCGCGGCCAGGGTGTCGAGGGCCGGGCCCATCAGCCGGGCCGCCTCGCCGGTGGCCACGACCGGCGCCGCCCCCTTCTCGTCGATCCCGGGGTTGTCCGGGTGCATGGCGGCCACCGCGGTGACGCCGGCGGCCGAGGCGGCGGCCGCCACCCGGGCGCAGGCCAGGCCGTAGCGCCCGCTGGTGAAGGCGGGGCCGGCCACGACGAGGTCGGGCTGGGCCTCCTGGATCAGGGCGACGATCTCGGCGACGGCCCCCGGCCGCCCGGCCGCGTCGTCGTCGCCGCAGGACACGGTGGCCACGATCTCGTGCTCGTCGCCGAGGAGCTGGGCCAGGCGCCGCCCGGGCCCCACCGGGCCGGGTTGGGACGCGGGCCCGGCCGAGGCCGCGTCCTCCCCGCCGGCGCCGATGAAGAACTGGTTGAGGTAGTGGACGATGCGAGCCATCGCTCAGGCGGTTCCTTCCGTCGAGGCGGGCTGGGCGCACGTCAACCGGCCGCCACCCAGGCAGCCGAGGGCGGCGAGGATCACGGCGGTCGGCAGCTCCATGGCCGAGGTGGCCGGGACGTTGAGCAGGGCCAGCTCCTCGCCGCCGAGGGCCCGCTCCATCTCGGGCAGGTCCAGGCGGGTGTCGTAGTTCCCCGTGCTGATCATCGCCGTGGCCCGCTCGGGCGGCACCACCACCGGCGGGCCGGTGCCGTCGGGCCCGGCCATCTCGGCGAAGAGGCCGACGGCGGCGATCCCCATGTCCTCCAGGGCGTCCATCTTCAGCGACATGTCGGCGTCGGCGTTGCCGCCGCCCTCCTTGGTGAGGATCACCGCGTCGAACCCGTTGTCCTTGCACAGCCGGGCCGCCGCGGCCGAGACCGCGGCCTTGTCGGCCGCGCTGACCGGCTCGGGGCAGAGGACGACGCCGGCGAAGGAGACGTCGCGGCCGTGGCGAGCCCGCAGGGCGTTCACGACCGGGTGGTTCTGGTGCACCCAGGTGGGATTCCGCAGCGACGGGTGCCCGAACTGGCCGCTCACCACCGCCCCGTCGTCGATCTCGGCCGGGTCGAAGAGCGCCGGCGCCTGGCCGTTGAAGCTCTCGCCCCGCACGAAGACGTCCTTGAACGCGCCCTGGGTCTGGAGGTTGGTGATGGTGGCGACCCTGGGCAGGCCGTCGACGACCCCGGGGTCGGGCACGGTCTCCTCGGCGTCGGGCGGGGCGCCGTATGCGGCCTCGGCCAGCCTGGAGGCCAGGGCCAGCGAGCCCCGGCGGAGCGCGTCGTCGACGTCGCCCCAGTCGGCGCCGTCGGCGGGGGTGAACTCGACGACCAGGTTGTGGGTGGCGCCGAAGGGCGACAGCTCGGCCGCCGGCCCCGACATGTCGATCACCGCCTCCTGGGCTCGAGGCAGGTAGCCGGCCACGACGACGGCCGCCCCCCGCATGACCAGGGTGATGCCCGGATCGGACACGTCGTGGTCGGCGCTGAGCCAGCCAGGAAAGACGGTTCCGCAGCCGGGGCCCTTGGCCCGGGGCTCGACCACGTCGAGCACCTTGACGATGCGGACCGACTCGCCCGGTGAGGCCCACGTGACGCTGACGTCGGCCAGGCAGGGTGCGGCCAGGATGCCCCTGGCCTCCTCGGCGGAGACGGTCAGCTCGCCGTCATGCCACGCCGTCGCCTCGCCCATTCCGACCCGGCGCACCTGGTAGACCGCTCTCGTCAGCACACCCGGAACGGTAGTCCGGGGGTGGCGAGGTCACTCCAACCAGCAGGGCTGGAGACGCTCGGCGCGAAACACCTGGCGAGGCGGCTCGGCGGCCAGGACGACGACGTGCTCGAGGGCGGCCTGGACGATCTGCCGCCGCTCGTCGATCTCCAGGGCCGGCCAGCGCTGCCGGAGCGACCGGCCCTGGCCGGCCAAGGTCCGCAGCGCCTCGTAGCGGGACCAGCGGGCCAGCTCGGCCTCGGCCGCCTGCGTCCGGCGCCCGATGTTGCGCTTCAGCGACAGCCACTCGTCCCGGCTGAGCTCGCCGGCGGCCCAGAGGTCACCCAGCTCGCGGAGGCGTTGCTGGTGCCCGGCCACCTCGATCGCCGCGTCGTGGCCGCCGGCCGGCAGGGTGAGGAGGTCGGGGGCGTCGAGCCGGGCCAGGACCATGTCCCCCACCGCCTCCTCGGCGTGGTCAGCGGTCACCGCGGTGCCGCTGCAGCCCCCGTGCGGGGGCCCGGGGCACACGTACAGGTCGGCGCCCCGAGCCCGGGGCATGCCCCGCAGGGCGCCGCCGCACCGCCAGCACCGGAGGAGACCGGTCAGCAGGTAGCGGCGGGTGGCCCGCCTCGGCCCCTTGCTCCGGGAGGCGTGGAGGGCCAGGAGGGCGGCGTGGGTCGCCGGGTCCAGGATGGCAGGAGCGGCAACCAGGCGCGGCTGCACCAGCAGGCTGGAGAGGGAGTTGACCCGCCAGGGCCCTCCCCCCGAGGTGGTGAGGCCGGCGCGATTCCAGTCGCGGACGATCGACGACAGGGTCTCGCCGGCGAGGACCCGCTGCGCCGCCTGGCGGACCGCGGCCGCCTCGTGCTCCACGACGCCGCTCCGATCGGCCGTGTGACCGAACGGTCGCCGGGTGGGCGGGCCGCCGAAGGTCTGGGTCGGTTGCGCTTCGGTGGTCGTCAGGGCGCGCTCCTGCGGCTGGCATGTGGGACGGGTGGGGCGGGCGGACACCTCCCTCGCTCGTCCCTACGGATCCGGAGGGCGGCCCGGATGACGCCGGCCGGGCTCCGCATTGTCTGTTTCACTCAGATCCAGCCGAAATACATACCTATTTCACTGGTCTACAAGATGAAATAGATGGTGGCATCGGCCGCCTGCTAAACAAGTATTGCCACCGACAGGAGCACGCAATACAGTGCCGACCACATCCAGTGGTATCCGTTCGGGCTCGCCATGCCGGTGGACCCGACCCAACCTATGCAGGGGGGAAGTATGACGAAGCGGTGGAGGTCCAGCCGCCTTCAAAGCCCGTACACCGCAAGAGAACGAGGCCAAGCCACGTTCTCTCTGCTGATCGTCGTGGCGGTCGTGGCCGTCGCCGTGGTGCTGCTGCAGCGCACGGCGTGGCACGCCGAGTCGATCAACGACAAGGCGGGCGTGATCGCCACCAGCGGTGGAGGCATCAACGAGTCCACCAAGGCGGTGCTCAAGCTGGGCCGCACCAACGAGCTGGCCGGCTCCATCCTCGAGACGGCCAAGCCGCTGGAGGGTCAGCTGAACGAGATCGTCGCCCTGGCCCAGTCCATCGACAACCTGGCCACCTCCATCAACGGCAGCGCCAGCACCATCAACGGAACGGCCCGGGGCATCAACGGCACCGTGGGCACGATCCTCAACACCGCCCGGTCGATCAACGACGGGGTCGCCCAGATCAACAGCAACCTGGACGAGACCCTGCGGCTGGCGAACGCCATCAAGACCGACACCGGCAACATCCTGACCGGCGCCCGCGCCGCTGACCGCAACCTGGACTGCATCGAGAACGGTGCCCTCACGGGTGCGGGCTCGGTGCCCGGTCCGGTGCCCTGCTAGGAGGAGAGAGAGACACATGGTTCAAGTCATGTCTTCGCCGACCGCCGACATGCGGGCCACGCCCCGCCGTCGGACGGTCGACGACCAGGCCACCTTCCTGTCCCGGTGGCTCAAGGTGTGGGTCATCCTCCTCACCGTCGTCACCCTGGTGGTGGTCGGCTACCTCATCGTCATCACCAACTCCCTGGCCTCCATCAACGGCAACCTCGGCACCGCCGAGCGGGCCGTGGTCGGCGCCGGCCAGGACGTGGTGACCCTGCCCAACCAGGTCGACCGCATCAACGGCGCCCTCTCGGGCATCGACCCCGCCCTCAAGCCCATCCCGGGCCAGGCCCAGCAGATCATCGACTCCCTGACGTCGATCAACTCCAAGCTCACCAACACCGACGCCTCCCTCAAGGACACCTCGGCCATCCTGGTGAACGCCCTGGGCACGGCCAACAACATCAGCGGCCTGCTGATCGACGCCAACGACCCGGCCGACCGCCTGGGCGTGCAGAACATCCACCGCCGGGTCGCCGCCATCAACGGCGTCGGCGGCCCCCGCCAGGGCACGGCCAACGGCGGCGGCACCTGTGGGGAGTTCTGCACCAACCAGAACCTCACCACCGCCCAGGCCGACACCCGTGACATCTCCCGGGTGGTGAACTCCGGCGTCGTGCCCCACGTCAGCGCCATCTGCAAGGGCCTCAGCACCCTGGGCCTCGTCACGGGGATCACGGGATGCCAGTGATCGGGCGGCGCGGCCGCAACGAGAGGGGCATCGTCGGGTTCAACCTGGCGCTGACCATCGCCTTCGCCCTCTTCGCCGTCATCGAGCTGTCCCGGGTGGTGCTGGCCGCCACCCAGATCGACGACCGGGTGAAGGTCATCATCACCGAGGTCGGCCCCGGCTCCAACGTGTCCCGACTCGACGAGACGGCAAAGCTCGACGAGACCGGGCGCATGGCCGAGGAGATCCTCGCCGCAGCCCAGCCCCTGTCGGGGCAGGCCCAGCAGATCATCGACGCCGCGGCCAGCATCGACAGCACGGTGACGCAGATCAACAACAACGCCGGGGAGATCAACTCCACGGTGCGCAGCATCAACTCCCAACTGAGCGCCCTGCAGCCGGTGGTGCAGAACATCCACGGCAACGACACGATCTCGGTGACCGCCGGGGGCGTGGGGGCGATCAACATGCGAGCCCAGACCGCGCTGCCCGTGGTCGCCGGCATCCAGCAGGACCTGAACCGCAACAACATCCTGGGCCTGCTGGTCTCCGTCGACCGCCACGCGGTGGCCATCTGCAACGGCCAGGCCCTCGCCCTGGTGGGCGGCGGCAACCGCTGCACCCCCGCGCTGGAGGCGCAGGGCCCCTAGGGCGGCACACCACGGCAGATCGCGACCAGGCCCGGCGGATGACCGCCGGGCCTGGTCGTCTGCCGACGCTGCATACTTGGCCGGTGACCGATCCGGCCGGGGCCCGTTGGCAGAAGCTGGTGCGGGCCCGGCTGGGCGAGATGGAGCGGCTCCAGCCGGGACGGGGTGCGCTCGGCGCAGACTTCTGGGACGGCCGGGCCAAGCGCTACGCGTCCCGCCTGCCCGTGGAGACGGCGGCGTCGGATCCGTTCTTCCGCCGCCTCCGCCGGGCCACGGGCCGGCGCAGCACCGTCCTCGACGTCGGCTCGGGGCCCGGACGCTTCACGCTGGCCCTGGCGCCCCACGTGGGCGCGGTCACCGCCGTGGATCCCAGCGGCGGCATGCTCGACATCTGCCGGCGGCAGGCCCGCAAGCTGGCCCTCGACAACGTCACGTGCGTGCAGGGGCGTTGGGAGGAGGTGCGCGTGCCGCCCGCCCACGTCGTCTTCTCGTCGTTCGTGGTGACGCTTGTGGCCGACGCGCCGCGGTTCCTGCGCAAGCTCGACGCCGCGGCCACCGAGCGGGCCTTCCTCTACCTCGGCGCGTACACCGCCGACGCCATCATGGACCCGCTCTGGCGCCATTTCCACGGCCGGTCGCGCCGGCCGGGTCCCACGTACCTCGACGCGGTCCACGTCCTGCGCGAGCTCGGCCTCGCGCCCGACGTGGAGGTGGTGGAGGTGCCGACCAGGGGGCGGTTCAAGACGGTGGCCGCCGCGGCGCGCAGCTACCGGGAGGAGCTGTGCCTCCCGGACACCCCTGAGGTGCGCAAGGAGCTGCGCGGCCTCTTGGACCACTGGCTGATCCGCAGGGACGAGCACCTGGCTGCGCCGCTGAAGACGGTGCCTGCGGCGATCATCTCGTGGGCCCCGAGCGGGAAGGGGCACGGAAGGAACTAGCTTCGGGGGGTGCCGGAACAGCTGCGTATCGAGGTCCTGCCCGAGGCGGTCCACCAGGAGGAGATGGCCCGGGCCAAGGCGGCCCTGCTCAACCACGAGATCGTCCAGGTCGACTTCGCCGGCCGGGACCTCTGGCTGGTGGCCCACGACGTGGTGGACAAGGGGGTGGAGGCGGGCCAGCGCTTCGTCGCCACCATCCAGGACATGGACACGGGCCGGGTGCTGTACGCCGACGGACGGTTCGACGAGCTGGAGTACGCCGCCCTCTTCCACACCGCCTGGCAGCGCCCGCCCACCGAGGACGAGTTCTCCTGGGCGGTCGGCGCCCTGAAGGAGGACCTCTCGCTCGGCCCCGCGCTGGACGCCGGCGAGCTCCAGCCGTACCGCCCGATGCCGCCCCTGGCCAACTTCCGCGATCCCGACGGCAACGTGGACCGGCGGGTCGCGGTGGGCCTGCGGTCCAAGGACGGTGAGCACCGGGTGGTGGCGGTGCGCACCGCCGACGGCGAGGTGCTGGCCGCGCCGGCCGGCTGGCCGGGCCCGTCCACCGACGACTGCGGGGCCCCGGCCGCCACGGCGGCCCCCCCGGCCCCGGGGGAGCGCCAGGCCCGCCTGCGTATCTGGCGCGACGCCGCCCTGCTGTGGGATCTGGTCGTCGTCCGGCCCTCGGCGTCGTCAGGGACCAACGGCTCGGGCGTGGAGCTGCGCACCGTCGACTACCTCGGGGCCCGGGTGCTGCACCGGGCCCACCTGCCCATCCTGACCGTGGAGTTCGGCGACGAGGGGAAGGCCGCCGGCTACGGGCCCGCGGAGCGCCACTGGGCCCACCAGGAGGCGGCCTTCGACGCCGAGGGCGAGGATCCCGTCGCCGGGTTCCGGGTGTGCACGAGCCCGCCGGGCACCATCCTGGAGACCCTCACCGACGGCGGCGGGTTCCGGGGCGTGGCCCTGTGGGCCGACGGCGACGAGGTGGTGGTCGGGAGCCAGCTGGAGGCCGGCCCCTACCGCTACGTCAACGAGTGGCGGCTGGGGGCCGACGGCACGATCCGTCCGCGCATCGGCTTCTCGGCCGGCCCCAACGGGACCACCTGCACGCCCCACGTCCACCACGCCTACTGGCGGCTGGATTTCGACATCCTGGCGCCCGGGTCCAACGTCATCCGGGAGTTCAACCAGCCGCCGATACGCGGCGAGACCAAGTGGCACCACATGCGCTTCGAGGTCAAGCGCCCACGATCGGCCGAGCACGGCCGGTTCTGGCGCATCCGCCACGACCGTGACGGCCGCGACTACTCGATCATGCCGGGGCCCGACGACGGGACGGCGACCGAGGCCACGACCGGGGGCTTCGGGGCGGGCGACGTGTGGGTGTTGCGCTACGACCCCGACGAGATGGACGACGGCCAGGGTTTCACCACCGACCCGGCCCTGGCCCGGGCCGGTATCGATCGCTTCGTGTCAGGCGAGCCGGTGCAGAGCGAGGACATCGTGTTCTGGTACGGCGTGCACGTCGCCCATCCCGGCGGCGTGACCGACCGCGTGGGCCCCGACCTCGTGCCCGGTCACTGGCACCCCAAGTCGCTGCCCGAGCCGGAGCTTCTCGAGGACTCACCGGCTCCCGCCGCCGAGTAGGCCACCGCCACCCGCCGCAGGACAGGGGTCCATCCCGGATCCGCCGTGGCCAGGTCGGCGCGGTACTGCAGGAACCGGCCGGTCGTGCCGACCGGGTCGCCGGCGGCGGCCACCGGGGCCCACGCGGACCAGGTGGCGTCGGGGCCGGCGACGTCGCCGGTCCGCACGTGGAGTCGCAGCGACGTGGCCGGCGGGACGTCGGCGTGCCACGTCGCCGCACCCCAGCCGACCCGGGTGCCGGCGTCGAGGACCCGGGAGGTGAACCGCCCGGACGGGGCGTACGGCGACATCCGCATCCACTCCACCCGGAGGGGCTCGGTGCCCAGGCGCTGGTTGCCGGCCAGCGCCCGCATGTAGCCGGGTACGGGCACGAGGATGCGGCCGAGGGCCCCGCCGTCGATGGAGAAGACGATGTCGAGGACGTTCCACTCGATCCGGAACCGGTGTGGCGCGTCGAACCAGTCGCCCGCCAGCCGGGTGTCCTCCACGTTCAGCAGGTGGGTGCGGCCGTAGAGTCGGCGGCCCCATTTGGTGCTGAACATGACCCAGGGGACGTCGACGAAGTTGGTGCCGAACCCGATGTGCTGGTCCGGCCGGCTGGCGAAGACGGCGCCGAACTCGAGGGCGCGGGGGCTGGGCAGCAGCGGCTCGCAGCCGACCCGGGCGCCGTCGAGGGCCAGCATCCCCTCCTTCAGGGTGCCCGTCCCGCCGTCGACCCACGGGGTGACGGTCCAGCCGTCGGGCAGCTCCTCGCCGGTGAACTCCCCGGCCACCTTGGGCGCCAGCGTCACCTCCCCGCCCGCGGTGCGGGCCAGGTAGGCGCCGCCGTCGACCGAGCCTGCGGAGAAGTCGTCGACCGAACCGTCGGTCATCTCGGCCTGGGGCACGGCAACGCATCCTGGCACAGCCGTCGCGCCTGTCCCGGGCACTGTAGGAAAGAAACACTCATTGCGGCGGCTCTCCGAGGCGCGCGAGTCTTCCCCTTGGCAGGGCAATACGGCGGACGGGCGCCGCAGCTTTCTTCTTACCGAAAGGTCGCCGAATGGGTCGTTATTTTGGTCGCGAGCCGCGCTATTCCCGCGAGGAGCTGGAGCGCCAGGCCCAGGAGGCCATCGACGCCCGGATCAGCCTTGGGCGGCCTCCGGCCGAGGAGTTCGTGCCGGTTGAGCAGCGGCTGGCCGAGATGGATGCCGCCGCCGTCGTGGCCCCGCCCGTGGCACCGGTGCCCGAGCCGCAGCCGCGGCCCGAGTCGCAGCCGCTGCGCATCCACCAGGTGCAGCCCCCGGCCGCCGTGCCGGCAGCGGCGAAGGCGGCCAGGTCGGCCCGCCAGCCCGCGGCCGCTGCCGCCCGCTCCAGCGCCAACTGACCGGGCCTACAGCCGGGGCGCCAGCTCCTTCTCGAAGAAGTCGAAGAAGCCGTCCTGGTCCGGGCCGATCTGGTGGATGTAGACGTGGCTGAAGCCGGCGTCGACGAAGGCCGCGATGGACTCCAGGTAGCGCTCCGGGTCGGGCCCCACCGGGAGCTTCTCGGCCAGGTCGTCGGGTGTGACCAGCTTGGCCGCCTGCTCGAAGTGTCGGGGGAGGGGGAGCTCCTGGGAGAGCTCCCCGCCGATCCCGGCGTTCGGCCACCACTCGTAGGCGGTCTTCGCGGCCTCGTCCTCGTCGGCCGCCCAGCACACGGTGAGCTGCCCGTACCGGGGCCCTGAGCCGCCCGCCTCGGTGTAGGTCTGGAGCAGCTCCGCCTGCGGGGCGACGGTCCAGATCCCGTCGCCGATCGACCCGGCCAGCTCGGCGGCCGACGGTCCGGCGGCGGCCACCACGATGGCGGGCGGCTCGTCGGGCAGGGTGTAGATGCGGGCGTTCTCCACCGTGTAGTGCGCCCCGTCGAAGCTCTGGTAGCCGCCCTCCCACAGCTGGCGGATGACGGCGACGGCCTCGGCCAGCATGTCCTGGCGGACGGCGGCCGGCGGCCAGTGGTCGCCCAGGATGTGCTCGTTGAGGTTTTCCCCGCTGCCGACGCCGAGGAAGAACCGCCCCGGCATCATGCAGGTGGCGGTGGCCGCGGCCTGGGCGATGATCGCCGGGTGGATGCGCACGGTGGGGCAGGTCACACCGGTTCCCAGGTTCAGGCGGGTGGTGGCGTGGGCGATGGCGCCGATCACCGACCACACGAAGGGGGCGTGGCCCTGCCTGTCGACCCACGGGTGGAAGTGGTCGGAGATGGCGGCGAAGGTGAAGCCGGTGGCCTCGGCCCGCTGGGCGTGGCGCACCAGGTCGTTGGGGGCGTGCTCCTCGGAGGACAGGGCGTAGCCGAACTCGGCCATCAGGCGTGCGCCTCCCGCTCGTGGTCGACGTACCCGGGGTCGGGGTCGTAGTTCATGCCCGGGGGCTCGTCGACGATCGACATGGCGGCCTCCTCGGCGCTGAGGGTGTCCTCCATGCGGGCGCCGGCCTCGGCGATGGCGTCGGGCTCCTCGTCGCCCAGGCCATCGTCGGCGCCGGGCTCCAGGAACTGCCGGTCGCCCGTGCCGGCGCCGGTGGTCCCGGTGTCGGGGACCTCCCGGGCCAGCCGGCGCTCGAGCGCCTCGGTGCCGAGCTGTTCGGAGGTGGTCGTCCCCCAGTCCTTGACCGCCTGAGGGCGGTCGAGCGGGGGCATCTCGCCTTCCACGGGGTCCCCCGTGAGCAAGACGCTCTCCGGGAGTTCCTCGACGGCAGGAACGCCGTCCTCGCTGAGCTCGGGGGCGGGTCGGGGCAGGTTCCGGCGGTCGACCATGGACGCGGCCCTACCCCGATTCAAGGGATGGAATGCAGGCGCCGAGATGGGTGTTGGAAGAACGTCATGGCAGCTACGGTCACCACCTACGATCCGAACGACTGGCGGAAGGACGCGGCCTGCCGCAAGCTCGACACGGCCGTCTTCTTCCCCGAGGATGACCTGGGTGCCGCCAAGGCCAAGGCCATCTGCGCCGCCTGCCCGGTGCGGGAGGCCTGCCTCGACTTCGCCCTGATCACCCGCCAGGACGACGGCGTCTGGGGTGGGCTCGACGAGAACGAGCGCCGCCGGGTCCGCCGGCGCCGCCAGGAGGCCGCTCGCCGCAGGGCGGCCTGAGCGGGGCGCCGGGGCGGCCCTAGGCTGACCCGGTGCTACGGGCGACGTTCGAGCTCGACCCGCCGGGGTCCACCGCGGTGCTGGGCCCGCTGGGAGGCCGGGTGGTGGCCGAGGCGGGCGGCACGGTCGTCCTCGAGGTCCCGGACGACACCTGGGGGGCCGACGTCAACCTGCTGGTCGCCGCGGTGGTGGCCGGCGAGATCATGGAGGCCGGCGCCCTGCGGCGCTGCCGGCTGGTCGACCTGGAGGTGGCCGACGGGCTGCTGCCGGGACCGGCGATCGGCGCCTCGGGAGGCGTGGCCGTCGGCGTGATCGCCAAGCCGCCGCTCGGGCTGTCCCCGGGGCAGGTGGGCGAGGTGGCGCGGGCCGCGGTGGCCGGCGGGGCCACGTTCGTCAAGGACGACGAGACCCTGGGCGACCCTCCCTGGTGCCCGCTGGCCGAGCGGGTCCGGGAGGTGGCCAAGGTCCTGGAGCCGGGGGTCGTGTACTGCCCGAACGTCACCGGGCCGTCGGTGCGCCTGCTCGACCGGGCCCGGACGGCCGTCGACCTGGGGGCCACCGGGCTGCTCGTCAACCCCTTCGCCCAGGGCCTGGACGGCCTGCTGGCCCTGCGCCAGGCCGGGCTGGGCGTGCCGCTGTTCGCCCACCGGGCCGGCTCGGGGCCGTGGGCCAGGAACCCCTCGTTCGGGCCGACCGGGGCCGTCCTCGCCCGCCTGCTGCGCCTGTGCGGCGCCGACTACGTGGTGGTGGGCGGGTTCGGGGGCACGCTGTTCGAGTCCGACGACGAGGTGCGGGCCAACCTGGCGGCTGTGCGGGGGCCGTGCGGGCCGGTCCGGCCGGCGGTGGCGGCCCTGGGCGGCGGGCTGGGGCCCGACGGCGTCCGGGCCCAGGTCGTCGCGGCGGGCGGCGACGGGCTGCTCCTCTTGCTGGGGTCGCGGGCCTACGCCGACCCGGGCGGGCTGGAGGCCGCGGTCCGGCGGGCGGTGGGGGAGCTGTGACCATCGACCCGATCCCCCCGACGATCGAGTGGCGGGACGGGTGCGTCCGCATGATCGACCAGCGCCTCCTCCCCGGACGGCTGGCGTTCATCGAAGCCCGCACGGTGGAGGAGCTGTGCGACGCCATCTGCTCCCTGGCCGTCCGGGGCGCCCCCGCCCTGGGCGTGGCCGGGGCCATGGGGGTCGCCCTGGCCTCGGTGACGGGGGAGCCGGTCGAAGAGTCGGCGGCCCGGATCGTCGCCACCCGGCCGACGGCCGTGAACCTGGCGTGGGGCGTGGCCCGGGGGCTGGCGGCCGGCGACCCGGTGGCCGAGGCCGTGCGGCTGGCCGCCGACGACGTGGCCCGCAACCGGCGCCTGGGCGCCCACGGGGCGGCCCTGGTGCCGGAGGGTGGCCGGGTGCTCACCCACTGCAACGCCGGCGCCCTGGCCTGCGCCGGCTACGGCACCGCGCTGGGCGTGATCCGCGCCGCCGCCGAGGCCGGGCGGCGGCCCTCGGTCTGGGTCGACGAGACCCGCCCCGTCCTCCAGGGCGCCCGCCTGACCGCCTGGGAGCTCGACCGGCTGGGCATCCCGGCCACCCTGGTCGCCGACGTGATGGCGGCCTCGCTCATGGCCGCCGGCGAGGTCGACTGCGTGGTCGTGGGGGCCGACCGGATCGCGGCCAACGGCGACGTGGCCAACAAGGTCGGGACCTACGGGCTGGCCGTCCTGGCCCGCCACCACGGGGTCCCGTTCTACGTGGCCGCGCCCATGTCCACCGTCGATGTGAACTGCCCGACGGGGGCCGACATCCCCATCGAGCGGCGCTCGCCGGAGGAGGTGGTGTCGATCGGCGGCCACGCCATGGCCCCGGCGGGCATCGCCGTGGAGAACCGGGCCTTCGACGTCACTCCGGCCGCCCTGATCACCGCCATCGTGACCGAGGAGGGGGTGTTTTCGCCGGATCAGGTGAGCGGGGTGACCTCGTAGGCGCAGGCGTGGGCGCCGGCGATCATGTGGCTGACCCGCTCGATGCGGGCCTCGGGCAGGGCCTGGCGGAGGAAGGCGATCTCGCTGGAGCAGGCCTGGCCGTAGCGTTCGGCCACGTCGAGGACGGCGCAGTTGTGCTCGACGACGCGGAACGATCCGTCGGGCAGGGGCTCGAAGGAGGCCAGGTAGCCGTCCTCGTCCAGGATGCGGGCCAGCTCGGCCACCCGGGCGGCCAGGCCGGGGCCGGCGGCGGCCAGGCGGGACCGGGCGTCGTCGAGCCGGCGCTGGCGCCGCCGGTCGAACAGGTCGTCCACCAGGTCGGGGTCGGCCTCGGCCACGTAGCCCAGGAGCTCGTTGGTGAGGCCGCCGTAGGTCTTCGGGAACAGCGGCTCGGCGGCCCGGGTGAGCCGGTAGCGGTGGGTCGGCCGCCCCCGCCCCTTGGACTGGGCCCGGAAGGCCACCAGGCCCTCCGCGCACAGGCCGTCGAGCTGCTGGCGCACGGCGCTGACGGTGACGCCGAGGTGGGCGGCCAGCTCGTCGGCGGTGGCCTCGCCGGCGTGCTTGAGGGCGGTGACCAGCTCGGTGGCCCGGGTGGAGAGCTTCATGGCAGCAGGAGGTGCAGATCGCCGAACTCGTGCCACAGGTACCCGCCGGCCAGGGCCGCCCGGTACGCCTGGTCGAGCAGGGTCCGCCCGGCCACCGCCTCCAGCATCAGCAGGTGGGACGCCGCGGGCTCGTGCCAGCCGGTGAGCAGGCCGTCCACCACCCGCACCCCGCGCTCGGCGGTGACGATCACCTCGGTCCACCCCTGGCCGGGGTGGGCCAGGCCGGCGGCGTCGCCCACCGTCTCCAGGGCCCGCACCACCGTGGTGCCGACGGCGATCACCCGGCCGCCGGCGGCCCGGGTGGCGTTGACCCGCTCGGCGGTGGCCGCCGGCACCCGGAAGGGCTCGGGCGCCGGGAGCTCGCCGGTCTCCAGCGACGCCACCCCGCAGTGGAGGACGACCGGGGTGACGCCGATGCCCCGGGCCACCAGGGCGGTGATCAGCTCGGCGGTGAAGGCCCGGCCGGCGCTGGGCATCTCGGCGCTGCCCGGCTCGGTGGCGTAGACGGTCTGGTAGGCGTCCAGCGGCCACTCGCGCTCGACGTGGCCGTAGCGGATGGGGCGCCCGTGGGCGGCCAGGTAGTCGCCCACGGGCGCCCCCAGCTGCAGGACGGCGACCCACAGCCGGGCGGAGCCCGGGTAGCGGGCCAGCAGCTCCACCCGGGCCGCCCCCGGGAGGGCGAGGGTCTCGCCGGTCACGTCGCCGGCGAAGGGGGCGGTGCCCCGCTCGGCGAACCGGCGCAGCTCCACCAGCCACAGCCCGGCCGGGAGGGCCGTCGAGAGGTGCAGCTCGACCAGGGTGCCGTCGGGCCGATTGGCGTCCACCGAGGCCGCCAGGGTGGCCGAGGTGTTGACGACAAGGAGGTCGCCCGGTTCGAGGATGCCGGGCAGGTCCCGGAACCGGGTGTGGGCCGGCTCGGCGCCCGGCCGGGAGACCAGCAGGCGCACGTCGTCTCGGGCCAGCCCCCGGGCCTCGGGCGGCTCGTGGGCCTCCAGCTGCCGGGGGAGGTCGAAGACGATCGGGGGCCGGGCGGTGAGCGTCGCGGTCACGCCAGATCCCTCGCCTGGTAGCGACCGCTCGGCCGGTCCTCGTCCAGCAGCCGGAGCAGGCCGGGGACGCTCTCCTCGGGCGGCGGCCGGTCGGAGACGTCTTCCCCGGGGAACGCCTCCTGCTGCATCTGGGTGTTCATGTCGCCCGGGTCCACCCACCAGACCCGCAGCTCGGGGTGCTCGGCGGCCAGGACCTTCGAGAGCTGCTCCAGGGCCGCCTTCGACGACCCGTACCCGCCCCAGCCCTCGTAGCCCTCCACCCCGGCGTCCGAGGTGACGTTCAGGACGCGGCCCTGGGGCGACTGGCCTAGGAGGGGGAGGGCCAGCTGGACGAGGGCCAGGGGCGCGGTGACATTGGCCTCGTAGACGGCCCGGAAGGCGTCGAGCGGGTAGTCGGCCAGGCGGGGCTGGGGGCTCGGGCCCAGCAGGCTGGCGTTGTTGACCAGCAGGTCGGGCCCGCCCAGCTCTTCGGCGGCGGCGACCAGCTCCCGGCGGTGGGCGTCGTCGGCCACGTCGCCCGGGATGGCCCGCACCGTCGTGCGCTCCGACAGCTCCTTGGCGGCCCGCTCCAGGGCGTCGGCGCCCCGGGCGTCGAGCACCAGGTTCCAGCCTCGTTCGGCGAGGGCGCGGGCCAGGGCCAGGCCCAGGCCACGGGACCCTCCGGTGATGATGGCGGTCGGCATGGCCGCTTAGACCAAGGCAAAACTGTGTTTATTCCCACCCGGTACCATTGATCTCCTCGATGGCGAGCTTCGTGGGGGGCGATCAATGGTGAGACGGCACACGCTGGTCCGGAGGTCGATGGTGGCAGGCGCCGCCCTGGCGGTCATGCTGCTGGCCGCGCCGGCCGCCTGGGCGCCGCACGTGGCCCAGCTGCAGGTCACGCCGGCCCAGGCCCGCCCCGGCCAGGAGGTCTCGGTCTACGGGCCGAGGGGCTACGGGCCGACCAATCCGGTGGAGGTCCGCTGGGGGTCGCCCACCGGGCCGGTGCTGGGGACCTTCCAGCCCAACGCCGAGTCCTACGCCCAGTGGGGCCCGGGCACGGTGACGATCCCGACCGACGCCACGCCGGGCACCCACCAGCTCTTCGCCACCCAGACCCTGACCCCGGGGGAGACCTACATCCGTGGCGTGCCGTCCCAGGCCGCCATCCAGGTGGTCGCGTCCAACGGTGCGGCGCCGGTGCTGTCGGGTCCGCCGCCGGTGCCGGACGCCGAGCAGCCCCGGGTCGGCCTGCTGGAGGAGGAGAGGAGCAGCACGGGCGGCCTGGTGTTGCTGGCCCTCGGAGTGGCGGGTGCGGCGCTGTTCGTCGGCGGCGCGGTGGCCATCCTGTTGTCCTGGCGGCCGCAGGCGGCGCCTCGGGCGACGGCCAAGTGAGCGCGAGCAGGCGCCGCTGGCTGGCCCCGGCGGTGGCCGTCCTCCTCGCCGGGCAGGCCGCGGCCTTCGCCGCCGACCCGCCCCGCCTGACCAGCGCCAGCCACGTCAGCGTCGACGACCAGTCGCCCAGCCGGACCTACCTGGCCCCCTTCCTGGCCGTCGACCCGGAGAACCCTCGCCAGATCGTGGCCTCGGCGGTCGACGCCCGGGCCCGCACCTGCCACACGTTCCGGTCGGGCGACGGCGGGTTCACCTGGAAGCGCCTCGACTCGACACCGTCGCCGCCCTCGTTTCCCTACTGCTTCTACATCGCCTGGATGGCCGCCGAGACGCCCCTCGCGTGGGGCCGGGACCACACCCTGTACTACGCCCTCGCCGGCTGGGGCGACGAGGATGGCGGCCAGCGGTTCAACAAGACGGTCCTCCTCGGGAAGTCCACCGACCTTGGCGACTCCTGGGACACCTCGATCGTCCGCAACGCCCGCGTCCTGCAGGGCGAGGCGGTGGAGAACAACATCATCAGCGCCCTCGCCGTCGACACCGAGAGCGGCGACCAGGACGTGGTCTACGTGGGCTGGGGCACCAGGTTCCCCAACCGGAGCGGCGCCCCCTCCCAGATCAACGTGGCCGCCTCGACCGACGGCGGGAAGACCTTCGCCGATCCGGTCGACGTCTCCAGCTTCTACAAGAAGACCGTCCGGGACGCGGCCGGCAAGGAGTACCCGGTCCACAACTTCTTCGGGACCACCCAGCTGGCCGTCGGCGGCGACGGCACCGTCTACGCCTTGTACCCGGGGGGCACGCTGGGCGGCTTCGCCACCGCGGCGCCCACCCCGCTGCTCCTCGGTCGCTCCACCGACCGGGGCAAGACGTGGGAGGTCTTCGAGGCCACCCCGCCCGGCAACTACCCCGAAGGCGTCCAGATGCTCCGGTGGAGCCCGGAGGGCGGGGCCCAGGGCACCCTCCACGCGGTGTACGAGGACAAGCCGGACCAGCCGGCCGGGCGCTCGGACCGGGACATCTTCCACGTCCGCTCCACCGACGGCGGCCGCACGTGGTCGGCGCCCAAGAAGCTGAACGACGACAACGACCCCCTGTCGATCCGCCTCCAGGTCACGCCGAACCTCGACGTGGCGCCCGGCGGGCGGGTGACCGCCGCGTGGTGGGACTTCCGGGACGACAACGGCGCCTTCACCAACGACGTCTACTCCACCTGGTCGGACGACAACGGGGCGACGTGGGCGCCGAACACCAGGGTCACCGACCGGCCGATCAACCGCCGGCTCGGCGTGTGGAGCAACGGCTCGGACATGCGGGGGCCGCCGGCCATCGCCTCGGCCAAGGAGTACACCGTCTTCGGCTGGGACGACACCCGCCTCGGCACCGAGCAGACGCCGGTCCAGGACATCTTCACCCGGTCCGTGCAGTTCGCGGCCCTCGGGGCGGGGAGCGACACCGCCCGCAACGTGGCCGCGGCCATGGCCGGCCTGGCCCTCGCCGGGTTGCTCCTCCTGGCCGTATCCCTCGCCGCCCGCCGCCGCCAGCCGGCGGCGGCACCCGAGGCCGAGGGTCTGCTCGATCGGAGGGCGGAGAGGGCTGCGGACTGACCGGACGCCGGGTTCGGCGAGGATGGAGGCTTGTCCCCGGCAGCGGCTCTGGCCATCCTCGCCGTCGGCCTGGCTGCCGGGACCCTGAACACCATCGTCGGGTCGGGGTCGCTGATCACCTTCCCGACCCTGCTGGCCCTCGGCTACCCGCCGGTGGTGGCCAACGTCTCCAACACCGTCGGCCTGGTCACCGGCTCGATCAGCGGGGTGGTGGGCTACCGCCGGGAGCTGGAGGGCCAGTGGCCCCGCCTGCGGTTCCTGGGCGGGGCGTCGCTGGCCGGGGGCCTGAGCGGCGGGCTGCTCCTGCTGGCCCTCCCGGCCTCGGTGTTCCGGACGATCGTGCCCGTCCTCATCCTGGTGGCCTGCGGGCTGGTGGCGGCCCAACCGCGGCTGGCCCGCCGGCGGGCGGCGGGGAAGGGCGCGGTGCGGGCCCACGGCGGGCCGCTGCTCGTCGTCAGCGTCTTCGCCACCGGCGTCTACGGGGGCTACTTCGGTGCGGCCCAGGGGGTCATCCTCATCGCCCTGCTCGGCATCTTCATCGACGACGGCCTGCAGCGCCTGAACGCCCTCAAGAACGCCCTGGCCGCCCTGGTCAACGGCATCGCCGCCCTCCTCTTCATCGCCTTCGCCGACGTGGACTGGGCCGCGGCCGGGCTGCTGGCCGCCGGGGCCATCGCCGGGGGCCAGATCGGCGCGTCGGTCGGCCGGCGCATCCCGCCGGCCTGGCTGCGGGGCGTGATCGTCGCCGTCGGCCTGGTCGTGGCCGTGCGGCTGTTCCTGGACTAGAGGCGCTTGTTGCGGGCGTGCTCGTTGACCTTGCGGTCGGCCCGCAGGATCGACAGGAGCAGGGCGAAGCCGCAGGCCGCGGCGACCAGGAAGCACACGATGGCCAGGGTCGGGTAGCCGAACAGCTTCGACGCGGTGTCGACCTGGACCAGCATGGCCGCCCCCACGATGAGGGCGGCCAGCACCAGCCCCATGACCACCCGGTTGGCCAGCTTCTGGAAGCCGCGCATGAGCTCGGCCTCGTCGAAGGCGTGGACGTCGAGGTGGAAGGTGCCCTCGGCCATGGCGTCCATGACCTTGTTGACCCGCCGGGGGAGCTGCTCGACGAAGTCCCGGGCCTCGAGCAGGGTGGCGAAGGCGCTGCCCGAGGAGGGCCGCATCTCGCGCTCGAGGATGTTGTCGGTGTGGCGGCGGATGGCCTCGGTGGGGTCGAACTCGGGGTCGAGCTCCCGGGCCACCTGGTCCAGGTTGAGCAGGGCCTTGCCCAGCATCGACAGCTCGGGCGGCAGGCGCAGGCCGTGGTCGCCGGAGATGCGCATCAGCTCCATGACCATGGAGCCGGCGTCGAGCTCGCCGACGGTTGCGCCCTGGTTGCGCTCCACCAGCTCCGACGCCCGGGCGCAGAAGCCCTCGCCGTCGAAGTCCTCCAGCGGCCGGCCGAGGGCGACGGCGGCCTCGGCCGCGTCCCTGCCGTTCCCGTCGCTCAGGGCCAGGAGCAGCTTGATGAGGCGCTTGCGCATGACGCCCGGGACGCGGGCCACCATGCCCAGGTCGATGAGGGCGATGCGGTTGTCCTCGGTGAGCAGCACGTTCCCGGGGTGCGGGTCGGCGTGGAAGAACCCCTCGACGAGGATCTGGTCGAGGTAGGCCTCGAACAGCTGCTCGGCCAGCTCCCGGCCGTCGAGCTCCAGCTTGGTCAGGGGCCCCAACTCGGTGATCTTGCGGCCGGGCAGGTAGTCCATGGTCAGTACCGTGCCCGTGGTGAAGTCCTCGATCGGCTCGGGGATCACCAGCCGGTCGTACCGGGACACGATGCGAGCAAGGGTGGTGAGGTTGGCCGCCTCCCGCCGGTAGTCCAGCTCGCCGTGCAGCGAGCGGCGGAACTGCTCCAGCAGCTCGCCGAAGCCGTACTTCCGCCCGGCCTCGGTGTGGCGGTCGGCGAACTCGGCCAGCTCGGCCAGGGCCTCCATGTCCTCGGTGATGCGCTCCTTGATCCCGGGACGTTGGACCTTGACCACCACCTGCCGGCCGTCGCGCATGGTGGCCCGGTGGACCTGGCCGAGCGACGCCGAGGCCAGCGGCGTGGCGTCAAAGGACGCGAATGCCCGGGACAGGCGCACGCCCAGCTCGGTGGTGACGATGCGCTCGACCTCCTCGAATCCGAAGGGCTCGACCGAGTCCTGCAGCCGGCTGAGGGCCTTGGCGTAGGGGGGCGGGATGATGTCGGCCCGGGTCGACAGGAGCTGGGCCAGCTTGATGTACGTCGGCCCCAGCCGCTCGAGGTCGTCGGTCAGCTCCTCGGCCTTGGGCGGGACGTCGCCGTCCTGGCCGAAGTCGGCCACGTCGTCGAGACCGGCCTCCTTGACCAGGTCGGAGCGGCCGTATTTGACCAGGAGCCGGGCGATGTCCTTGTAGCGGGCCGCGTGTTGGGGTCGGAGTGAGACAGACATAGTGCTGCTCTCGCTGTACCCACCGCCGACCTCCCTCAGACGAGCTGGCGGGCCTCGGCGTAATGGCAGGCGGCCGGATGGCCCTGGCCGCGGTCCACCAGCTCGGGCGGCTCGTCGACGCACTTCTGGCGCTCGGGCTCGGTCAGCTCGTTGGCGAACTTGGGGCAGCGGGTCCGGAACCGGCAGCCGCTCGGCGGGTTGACCGGGCTGGGGACGTCGCCCGAGACCAGGATGCGGCTGCGGGCCCGCTCCCGGTTGGGGTCGGGCACCGGGACGGCCGAGATCAGGGCCTGGGTGTACGGGTGCGAGGCCTTCTCGAAGAGGTCGTCGGTCCGGGCCGTCTCCACGATCGTGCCCAGGTACATGACCGCCACCCGGTCGGCGATGTGGCGGACGACGCTCAGGTCGTGGGCGATGAACAGGTACGTGAGGTTGAGCTGGGCCTGGAGGTCCTCGAGCAGGTTCAGCACCTGGGCCCGGATGGACACGTCGAGGGCCGACACGGGCTCGTCGCACACGATCAGCTTGGGGTTGAGGGCCAGGGCCCGGGCGATGCCGACCCGCTGGCGCTGGCCCCCGGAGAACTCGTGGGGGTAGCGGCCGGCGTGCTCGGGGAGGAGGCCGACCATCTCCAGGAGGTTCTCGACCTTGCCGTCCTCCTCCAGCCCGTGGATCTTGAACGGCTCCCGCAGGATGCCGCGGACGGTCATCCGGGGATTGAGGCTGGCGAAGGGGTCCTGGAAGATCATCTGCATCTCCCGCCGCAGGGCCCGCAGCCGCCGGGCGTTGGCGCCGGTGATGTCCTCCTCCTCGAACCGGACCGTGCCCGAGGTGGGCTCGATCAGCCGGAGGACGCAGCGGGCGGTGGTGGACTTCCCGCAGCCCGACTCGCCGACCAGGGCGAAGGTCTCCCCGGCGTCGAGGGAGAAGGAGATCCCGTCGACCGCCTTGACCGCGCCGATGCTGTGCTTGAACACGATCCCGGTGCGGATCGGGTAGTGCTTGACCAGGTCGGTGACCTCGACGAGGGCGGTCATCGCACCGCCGAACCGGTGACGGATCTGGTGGTCATGGCCCCCATATCGGTCACCAGTTCGCAGGCGGTCACGACGCCGCCGGGGACTGCTCGAGGGCGACCTTGTCGCTGTGGTGGCAGGCGGCCAGGTGGTCGGGGCCGTCCTTGGGCTCGAGGGGCGGCATCTCCTTGCGGCAGATGTCGGTGGCGAACGGGCAGCGGGGGTGGAACGGGCAGCCCGGCGGGACCCGGATGAGGCTCGGCGGCTGGCCGACGATCGGCTTCAGCCGGTCGGTCCGGCGCTGGTCGAGGCGGGCCAGGCTGTTCAGCAGGCCGAGCGTGTAGGGGTGCTGGGGCCGGTAGTACACGTCGTCGATCGTCCCCAGCTCGGCTGCCTTGCCGGCGTACATGACGAGCACCCGGTCGGCGTGGCCGGCGACGAGTCCCAGGTCGTGGGTGATCAGGACGATGGCCGTGCCCCGGTTCTCCTGGAGGCGGATGAGCAGGTCCATGATCTGGGCCTGCACGGTGACGTCGAGCGCGGTCGTGGGCTCGTCGGCCAGCAGGACCAGCGGGTCGAGGGCGAGGGCCATGGCGATCATGGCCCGCTGGCGCATGCCGCCCGAGAACTGGTGGGGGTACTCCCGGGCCCGCTGCTTCGGGTTGGGGATGCCGACCTCGCCCAGCAGCTCCACGGCCCGCATGCGGGCCGCCACCTTGCCCATCTTCTCGTGGGCCTGGATGACCTCGGCGATCTGGTGGCCGACCCGGAAGACCGGGTTCAGGGCGGTCAGCGGATCCTGGAAGATCATCGAGATCTCCTTGCCCCGGATGGCGCGCCGCTCCTTCTCGTCGGCCGCCACCAGGTCGCGGCCCTTGAACAGGATGCGCCCCGACTCGTACCGGGCCGGCGGGACGGGCACCAGCCCCATCACCGCGAGGGCCGAGACCGACTTGCCGGAGCCGGACTCGCCGACGATGCCCAGCGTCTCGCCCGGCCGTACCGCCCAGCTGACGCCGTCGACGGCCTTGACCACGCCCGAGTCGGTGTGGAAGTGGACGCGCAGGTCCTCGACGGAGAGCAGCGGCTCGGCTGCGGCGTCGGCCATCAGCGCAGACGCGGATCCAGTGCGTCGCGCAGGCCGTCGCCCACGAAGACGAAGCCGAGGACGGTGAACACGACGGCCATGCTCGGGAAGAACCACAGGTAGTCCTTGAACCCGAAGAACTTCTGGCCGGAGGAGATCATGTTGCCCCAGTCGGGCACGTCGGGCGGGACGCCGACACCCAGGTAGCTCAGCGACGCCTCGGCCACGATGGCCGTCGCCACGCTCACCATGGCGAAGACGAGCACCGGCGCCATGCTGTTGGGCAGGACGTGACGGGTGACGATGCGCCACTTGCTGGCGCCCAGCGAGCGGGCTGCCTCCACGTACTCGCTCTCGCGGATGGAGAGGATCGAGCTGCGCAGGAGGCGGGCCACCGTCGCCCAGCTGAAGACGCCCAGGGCGATGATGACCGGGGTGATGCCCCGGCCGACCACGAGGATGATGACGACGGCCCCGATGAGCAGCGGGAAGGCGAAGAACACGTCGGCCACCCGCATGATGACGGCGTCCCACGCCCGGCCGAGGTACCCCGAGATGGATCCCAGGATGACGCCGATGAACAGGGCCAGGACGATCGACGCCAGCCCGACGGTCACCGCGATCCGGGTGCCGTGGACCACCCGGCTGAACACGTCGCGGCCCAGCTCGTCGGTGCCGAACCAGTGGGCGCTCGACGGCTCCTGGAGCGTCTTGGTGAGGTCCTGGGCCTTGGGCGGGTGGGTGGCGATCACCGAGGCGAAGATGGCCGAGAGGAAGACGACGGTCACCATGGCCAACCCGAGGACGGCGAGCTTGTTGCGGAAGAACCGCCGGCGGACGTCGCCGAACTGGGTCTGGCGGGTGATCCCGCCCAGGGCCGCAGCCTGGGTCTCGGCCCCGCCGAAGCCGCCGGCGCCCGCCTCCAGGGTGATCTCGCCGACCGGTGCCGGACCACCGGTGGTGGTGATGTCGGGCTCGGGCGCGGTGGCCTGGTCCGTCATTCGAGCCGGATCCTCGGGTCGAGGAAGGCGTAGCAGATGTCGACCACCAGGTTCACCAGCACGAACACCGCGACACCGTAGGTGACCACCCCCAGGACGATGGGGTTGTCCTGGGACTGGATGGCGCCCACCAGGGCCAGGCCGATGCCGTTCCAGTTGAACACCGTCTCGGTGATCAGGGCGCCGCCGAGCAGGCCGCCGAAGGCGATGCCCAGGTAGGTGAGCACGGGGATGATCGAGTTCCGCAGGGCGTGCTTGAGGATGACGACCCGCTTGGAGAGGCCCTTGGCGTAGGCGGTGCGGATGAAGTCGGCCCGCATGATCTCCGACATGGTGCCCCGCATGAGGCGGCTGACCACGGCGGTCTCGACCGCGGCGAGGGTGAAGGCGGGCAGGATGATGGACTTGGTGATCCCCTGGGCTTGACCCTGGAGCGGCAGCCAGCCCAGGTTTATGGCAAAGACGTTCTGTAAGGCCAACCCGATCACGAAGGTCGGTATGCCGATGGCGACGGTGGTGGAGAGGGTCACGAGGACGTCGAGGAAGGAGTACCGGAAGACGGCGGCGATCACCCCGGCGAGGACGCCGAGGATCATCTGGATCACGACGGCGGCGACCGCCAGCCGGACGGTGTTGGGGAGCTTCTCCATGATGATGGTGTTCACCGAGCGCCGGTAGACGTAGGACTCCCCGAGGTCACCCTTCGAGAGCCGGCCCAGGTAGCTGAGGTACTGCTGGGGCAGGGGCTTGTCGAGGCCGTACCGGTGCTCCAGCGCGGCCCGGGTGGAGGGGTCGAGCTGGCGCCCCTCCCCCTGCGAGGTGGCGATGGGGTCGCCCGGCACCACGAACAGACAGACGAACAGGATCACGCTGGCGCCGAAGAGCACCAGCCCCATCTGTAGGAGGCGCCGGACGACGAACTTCCCCATCGGCCGAGGGCTACTTCTGGCTCACGGTCTCCAGGGTGGGCCGCTCGAAGAAGTCGAGACCAAGGCCGGTCCACTTGTCGGAGGCGAAGACCCGGTACGCGGTCCGGTAGTAGGTGGGTGCCAGGGCCAGGTCGCGGCCGATGGCGATGCGCTCGATCTCCTCGATCACCCGCTCGCGCTCGGAATCGCTCTTCAGCGTCTTGGACCGCTTGAGGAGGGTGTCGACCTCGGGGTTGGCGTACTTGCCGTCGTTGTCCTCGCTGGAGCTTCCGAGCAGCGGCGTGGTGAAGCCGTCGGGCGACGGGTAGTCGGTGGACCAGGCGGCCCGGGCGATGTCGAAGTCGCCCCGGTCACGCTTCTGGAGGTGCTCGGAGAACGGCACCCCGTCGAGCTCGACGACGAGGCCGAGGTTCCTCTCCAGCTGGTCCTTCCAGGCCTGCACCAGCGGCTCGTGGCCGCCGTCGTTGTTGTAGGCCAGCTTGATACGGGTGCCCGGCGTCAGGCCGCCCCGCTGGGCGTGCTCCTTAGCCTTGTTCACGTCGTACTTGCACCAGTCGCCGCAGATGCCCGGCGTGTGGAACTGGCCGAACGGCGGGGTGATGAAGGCGGTGGCCGAGGTCAGCGAGCCCTGGTAGACGCCCTGGTTGATGGCCTCCCGGTCGATGGCCATCGACATCGCCTTGCGGGCGTCGACGTTGTTGAACGGCGGCTTGGCATGGTTGATGAGCAGGTAGTTGATGCCGGGCTGCTCGCTCTTGATGAAGCTGCCCTGGGGCTGGTAGGTGCTTTCGGCCTGCTTGAACAGGGTCGGCGGGATGCGGGCGAAGTCCACCTCGCCGGCGGTGAAGGCCCGGTACTCGGCCTCGAGGCGCCCCTGGGCCGGGAAGATCACGAACTCGATGGCGTCGATGTTCGGCTTGGTGCCGAAGTAACCGTCGTTGCGGACCAGCGAGATTCGCTGGTTGTGCTCCCACTTGGTGCCCGGCTTGAGCATGAACGGCCCGTTGCCGATCGGCGCCTCGTTGAATGTCGTGTTGTTGGCGGCGCCGGCCACGGACGGTACCGGGCTGGCGACGGGGTGCACGAGCTGCTTGTCGAACTCGCAGTCGGCCTCGTCGAGCTGGACCCGCAGCGTGTAGGGGTCGGGGGCGCTCACGCCCGAGAAGGTCTGGGTCTGGGGCGGCGTGGCGTGCAGCTCCTTGTAGCCCCGGATCTGCTGGAGGTGGTAGGCGACCTGGGAGGCGGCGGTGCCGATGGCGGCGCGGGTCCAGCCCCGGATGAAGGAGCTGGCGTCGACGTCCTCGCCGTTGGTGAACTTCACGCCCCGGCGGAGGTTGAAGGTCCACTCGGTGCACTCGTTGTTGGAGCTCCAGCGCTCGGCCACGCCCGGCCGCATCTTCAGCTCCGGGTTGCCGTCGTAGGTGACCAAGCCGACGAACAGCCGCACGGTGACGTTGCTGCCCTCGGACTCGCGGGCCTGGTAGGGGTCGATGGCCGCCGGCTCACCGATGGGGATACGGAAGGTGCCACCCTGCTTGGCGGTACCTCCACCGCTGGTCTGGCCCGGCTGGGCCGAACCTCCGTCGTCGTCTGACCCGCCGCAGGCTGCCGCCAGCAGCGCCAGGCAGATGGCCGCGGCACCGAACCGGGCCCTTGCCCCGATCACTCGCACGTTTGGAACCTCCTTGTTCCGACGGTCCGACTCTGGGCCGGGGAACGCGGTCGCGGCCCCAGTCCTGGCTCCGGACGGAGCGCCGGTTGGGGGTTCCGTCCGAACCCTCCCAGTCTGTGCCCAAGCGGGTCCTTATTCAATCGCGAGCCATGAAATCCTGGTCAACGGCTCGCGGCTAGGTCTCCATGCCCTGGGGCGCCCGGTGCTCGCCGAAGCGCTCGGCGGGGACCTGGCCCGAGGGCACCTCGTCGTAGCTCCAGTCCGGCTGCTTCTCGCGGTGGCGCTCGTCCCATGTGGCAACGCCGTCGGCGATGTCGACCAGCTCGGCGACGAGCTCGGGCTCCACCGCCTCGGCCGTGCCCTGGAGGTGGCGGTCGACCTCGTCGGGGAACCGCTCGAGCAGGCTGGCCAGGACGGTCTGGTGCTGGGTGGCCAGGTAGCAGCGGGCCCCGTCGGCCACGGTGTCCACCCGCTTCTGGATGGTGACCAGGTCGTGGTCGCCGGCGTCGGACCGGCACACCTTGTCCATCAGCTCGGCCAGCTGCAGCCCGTCCTGCTTGCACGGTGTGCACTGGCCGCAGGACTCGACGGCCAGGAAGCGCGAGACGCCGGCCGCGACCGCCGTGACGTCCACGGCGTCGTCGAGCACGATGAAGCCGGCCGAGCCGAGCCCGCTGCCGATGTCGGCCAGGGCCTCGTAGCTCAGCGGCGTGTCGAGCAGGGACTCGGGGACGAAGCCCTGGGCCACGCCGGGCAGCACGGCCTTGATGCGCCGGCCCGGCCGGGCTCCGCCGCCGATGGTCTCGATGGCCTCCCGCAGGGGAGTCCCCATCGGCACCTCACCCACGCCGTGGCGGACGGTGCTCCCGGTGATCGTGCAGACGATCGTGCCCGGCGACTTCTCGGTGCCGACCGTCCGGTACCAGTCGGCGCCCCGGGCGACGATCTTGGGCACGTTGGCGAGCGTCTCCACGTTGTCGACCAGGGTCGGCGGCGCCAGGTTGTCGCCGCCCTCGCCGGCCATCTCTACCGGCGCCGAGAGGCCGCTGCGGGTGTCGGCGTCCGACGCCGTCTGCACCACCTCGGTGACGCCCCTGCGGAACGGCGGGGCGATCCGGGGGAAGGGGTAGCGGCCGTCGATGGTCTCCAGCAGCGCCGTCTCCTCGCCGTAGAGGTACTCGTTGGGGCCCTCGAACACGTCGATCTCCAGGCCGTCGGCCCAGCCGGCGGCGACCGCCTCCTCGATCACCTGCCGCAGGCGGGCCACCTCCCCGCCGAAGGACCGCTTGAGCCCGAAGATGACGCTGGCCGCGTCGACGGCAAGCGCCGCGATCAGCGCCCCCTCCACCACCTGGTAGGGGTTGTTGCGCAGGATCGTGCGGTCCTTGAACGTGCCCGGCTCCCCCTCGGCTCCGTTGACCACCACCGTGGTGGGGAGGACGTCGGAGCGGTTGGCGGCGACGGTGCGCCACTTGGTGCCGGTCGGGAAGCCGGCGCCCCCCCGCCCCCGCAGGCCCGACGCCTCGACCACGTCGATCAGGGCCGACGGCTCCACCTTGCGGGCCGCCTGGAGCCCCTCGCCGCCCCCCTTGGCCACGTACTCGTCGAGATCGGTGATGGGGTGTGGGTACAGCACTCGGTGCACGATGGTCATATGGGACTCTTCCCCGTTTGGGTGCCGATCTTGAACCGGTGAGCGCCGACCGCTGGTGCCCGTCCTGCGCCAAGGGGTGGCCCGCCGAGCGGGCCGTGTGCCCGGACTGCCTCGTCGAACTGGTCGAGGACCCCGCGGCCACGGTGCCCTGCCGCCACTGCGGAAAGTCGTGGCCGGCCCGGATGCACTCCTGCCCGGAGTGCCTGGCCGAGCTGCGGGTCGACCCGGAGGCGGCGGCCGAGGCCCTGGGCGACATCCTGGCCGCGGGGGCCCACCTGTTCCGCCCCGACCACCTCCCGGCGTTCCGCGACGGCCCCTCCTGTTCCCTCCTGCGCATGTCCGGCCAGGGCGGGCTGGTGCTCCTGGGCCCCGACGCGCTGGTGGAGGCCGAGGTCGACGGCCCCGGCGGCCTGGCCGTCGCCCCGCTGCTGTGCCGCGACGTCGACGGGTCGGTGCTGTTCCGGCTGGTGCGCTACGAGGCGGCCCCCCGGGCGCTGGTGGCCGTGGGCCGGGACGGGGCGGCCCTGGGGACCTTCCTGCGGACGGAGGCGGGGATCGACGTCCGCGACGAGACCAGCGCACCGGTGGCCGCCCTCCGCCGGGCCCGCGGCGGCTTCGAGCTGGTCGAGACCGGCGGCGGGGTGCTGGCCACCCTCGGCACGGCCGACGCCGAACGCGACGGCTGGGTCGACGACCAGTGGTGGTTGACCACCGGGCCGGACCGGCTCCCGCTGCGCGCCCTGGCCGCGGTCGCCATGGTCGTGGCGGCCAAGGTGCTTCTCGGGCGGCCGGCGCCGGTGCTGACGCCCGAGGAGGCTGACAGGCGCCGGGAGCAGGCGGAGTGGCGGCTCTACGGGGGCTGAGCGGACCGCAGGACGGTCAGGGCACCGAGGTCAGCGACGCCTGGACCACGTCGGTGCGCAGCGGCTGCAGGATGGCGAGGAGCTTGGCCGACGCGGCGGGCGGCACGCCGGCGTCGGTCAGCACGGCCCGCAGGTGGTCGAGCACCCGGTCGAAGGCCTCGTCGGTGATGGCCAGGCCGGCGTGGGCCGGGTGCATCATCCGGCCGGCGTACTGCTCCGACGTCCCGCCCAGGGCAACGGTGACCAGCGCCCGCTGGTGGGTCTTGAGCCGGGCCATGTCGGTCCCCGCGAAGTAGCGCCTGAGGCCGGGGTCGGCGAGGAGGCGCTCGTACAAGCGGTCGACGACGGTGGTCACCGCCGGCTCCCCGCCGATCTCCTCGTAGATGGTCGTGCGCATGGCAAGGGCTCCTTCCGGCCTCACGCTTCTACGGTCACGGGGCCAGTCAACCCGCCGCCCGTTTCGGCCGGGTTTCCTCACGGCGAACGTGAGGTCACACCTGGTTCGCTCAGCCCGCCGGCTCGCCCATCTCCCGCAGGGCGGTGGCCAGGGCGGCCCGAAGGCGGCGGGCCGAGGCCGCGGACAGGTGGGCGACGACCCCGCGCCCGGCCTGGCCGGCCTCCTCGAGGGTGAGCTCCACCCGGAGGTCGTCGCAGCCCTCGCAGTCGTCGAAGAGGGCGACGGCCCAGGCCGCCTGTGCCCGCTCGGGGTCGCCGGCCGGGTGGTCGTCGGCGCCGTAGTCGGCCAGCTTCTTCATCGCCGCGACCCTAGAGGCCGTACAGGCTGGTCAGCTCGGCGCCGATGGACGCCAGGTGCTCCCGCAGCTCGGGCGGGCCGGTGACCTCCACCAGCGCCCCGAAGCCGGCGACCTCCCCGGCCAGCGCCCGCAGGCTGTGGCCCCGCAGCTCCACCTCCACCCGGCCGTCGGCGGCGGTCGGCCCGATCCGGACGCGGTTGCCCAGGACCGACCGGCACATCCACACCGCCTCCGGCGCCACGAGCGCCGACCCCTGCACCGGCGCCCGCCGCTTGTCGACCTCGTCGGTGATGAGCTTCCACGCCTCGGCCAGCTCGAAGCCCTCGGGCCGGACGACGGCCTCCCCGGTCGGTTCCACCGAGGTCATCCGGTCGACCCGGAACGTGCGCAGGCCGGCGTCGGTGCCGGCGACGAGGTACCAGGCCCACCCCTTGGCGGCCAGGCCGAGCGGGTGGACGACCCGGCTGGTGACCGCGCCGTCGCGCGCCCGGTAGTCGAGACGAACCTGCCGGCCCTCCACCACCGCCTGCTGCACGGCGTCGAGCAGGGGTGGGGTGCGGCGGGGACCGCCGGCCCTTCCCTCCCAGCCCGCGGGGTCGACGAGGACGGCGGTGGAGGCGGCCTCGGCCGCGGGCCGGAAGGGCTCGGGCAGGGCCCGCACCAGCTTGCGCAGGGCGGCCTTCACCTCCGGCGTGGCTGCCGACGAGGGCCCGGCGACCAGGAACAGGGCCCGGGCCTCAGAGGCGGTGAGGCCACTGAGGTCGGTCCGGCCGCCGCCGGCCAGCTCCCAGCCGCCGTTGCGGCCCTGCCGGGAGTAGATCGGGAGCCCGGCCACGCCCAGGGCGTCGAGGTCGCGCCGGGCCGTGCGCTCGGAGATCTCCAGCTCCTCGGCCACCTCGGCGGCCGTCACCCGCCCCCGCGACTGGAGCATGAGCAGGATGGCCACCAGCCGGTCGGCGCGCACGGCGCGATGATCGCGCCCCGAACCGGTCAGGTGGTGACCGGTTCTGCGTGCTAGTCAGTGCCGGTGCGGGTGGTGACGACACGGGAGCTGCACCGGGCCCTGCTGGCCCGCCAGCTCCTCCTGGAGCGGGCCACGGCCCCGGTGCCGCGGGCGCTGGAGCTCATGGGCTGCCTCCAGGCCCAGTACGCGCCGTCGATGTACGTCGGCCTGTGGTCCCGGGTCGGCGGGCTGCCCCGCGGCGACCTGACCCGGTTGCTCGAGCAGCGGGCGGTCGTCCAGGGCACGCTCATGCGGGTCACCATCCACCTGGTCTCGGCCGCCGACTACTGGCCGCTGGCGCTGGCCGTCCGGGAGGCCCGCCGCGCCCTGTGGCTGCGGGCCACCCGCCACGCGGTCCCGGCCGACGACCTGGCCGCGGCGGCGGAGGTCGTGCGCCGGCGCCTGCAGGAGGGCCCGATCCGCCGGAAGGAGCTCGACGAGCTGGTCGGTCGCGACCGCTCGATCGGCGTCGGCCTCTGGGTCGACCTGGTCCGGGTGCCGCCCTCGGGCACCTGGGACCGGCGCCGGGCCGACCTGTACGGGCTGGCCGAGGACTGGCTGGGCCCGCCTCCGGCCGGCCTCACCGTCGACGGCGCCACCGACCACCTCGTCCGGCGCTACCTGCGCGGCTTCGGCCCGGCCACGGCAGCCGACGCCGCCGACTGGGCCGGGCTGCCGGTCACGGCCGTCCAGGCGTCGCTCGACCGCCTGGACCTCCGCCGGTTCGCCGACGAGGAGGGGCGCCAGCTCTACGACCTCCCCGGGGCGCCCATCCCCGACCCCTCCACCCCGGCGCCCGTGCGCTTCCTGCCCACCTGGGACGCCAGCCTGCTCGTGCACGCCCGCCGCAAGGGGATGATCGCCGAGGCGCACCGGCCGCTGGTCTTCAACACCAAGACGCCGCACTCGATCGCCACCTTCCTGGTCGACGGGACGGTGGCCGGCACCTGGCGCGTGGAGAAGGGGCGGGTCGTCGTCCAGCCCTTCGGGACCCTCCCGGCCCCGATCCGCAGGGAGGTCGACGAGGAGGCCGACCGCCTCGCCGCCTTCCACGGCGACTAGCCCAACCCGGCCAGCACCTGGGCCGCGGCCCGCTGCCCGGACCGGACGGCGCCCTCCATGTGGCCGGCGCCGGCGTCGGCCGTCTCGCTGCCCGCCCACACCAGCCGGCCGCCGAACAGGGGCTCGGCCAGGGCCGGATGGCCGTAGGCCAGCGGCTCGCCGAACCACACGACCACGTCGTTGGTGTACGGGTCGTCGGACCAGTCCCGCTCCACGTACTGCAGGGGGTCGGCGGCCTGCGGGCCGAACAGCCGCCCGAGCTGGGCGAACACGGCCCGCACCCGCTCGTCATGGGGCAGGTCGCGCACCGAGTGGTCGGCCGAGAGGAACCCCCACAGGGCGGCCACCTCGCCGCCGGGCGTGCAGGCGTCGTGGATCTCGATCAACGGCCCGGTGCGGCTGAACGCCAGCCCCGACCACCCCGCCTCCCGCCAGAACGCCGTCTCGTACAGGGCGATGCACTTGATCGCCGTCGCCATCCACGTGGGCGTGCCCTGCATTGCCTCCACGACCGGCTCTGGCAGCGCCGGGAAGAAGGCGATGCCGGCCGAGGCCAGCCGGGGCGGCACGGCCACGACCACCGCCTGGCAGCCCACCTGCGACTCCTCGCCGGCGCCCGTGGCCGCCGTCACCGTGACCCCGCCGCCGTCGACCGAGACGGACGTCACCTCGGTCTCGAACACGATCGACCCGCCCGGCAGGCGGGCGGCCAGCCGGTGGCACAGCGCCTGGGCCCCGCCGGCGAAGCGCAGCTCGGTGGGCGACGGCGGGGGCAGGTCGATCGGCCGGGGCGCGGCGCCGGCCGACTCCTCGACAACGGCCCGCCCGGCACGGTGCTGGGGGAACGCCTCCAGGCCGACCTCGTCGGCCAACGCCCGGATCCGGGGCTGGTTCGACCAGTGCCAGGTGGCGCCCAGGTCGACGGCGGCGCCCTCGCCGTACCCCTGGGGCACGAGGGTCTTGATCCGCCCGCCGACCGCGGCCCGGGCCTCCACGACGAGGACCGAGCGCCCGGCCGCGTGCAGGCCGCCGGCGGCCGTCAGCCCGGCCAGGCCGGCGCCGACCACCACCACGTCGGGATGCACCTCGCCCCCGCTCAGTCCGAGATGTTCTTGCGGGCGACCACCCGGGCCGGCCGCACCCGTACCAGCAGCTCGCCCGGCACCGCGTTGCGCCGCCCGAAGGCGTCGGCCGCGTCGGCGCCCATGTACCGCCCGCCGATGCGCGTCGCCCAGTCCAGCAGGTCGCCCATGTCCTCGCTGACCTCGGCCGTGCCTTCCACGAGCACGTAGGAGAACGGGGGCCGGTCGTCGTCGACGCAGATGGCCACCCGGGGGTCGCTGCGGATGCCCCGGCCCTTCACCGTCCCGGCGCCGGTCGTGAACACGACGGTGTCGTCGTCGTCGAGGGCGATCCAGACGGGGGCGACATGGGGCCGCCCGTCGGCCCGCACCGTGGCCAGCATGGCCGGCCTGGCCGGCTCCCTGAGGAACGCCCGCCACTCGTCCGCGCTCATCTCGGCCACCGGCCGAGCATAGGGGTCGGTCCCGGCGTTACCCCACCCCTGCCCGCTCGCGGTCCGCCCGCGCCGACCCCGGCGCGCTCCCGTCCCGGCCCCGCCGGGCGGTGAGGGCGGCGACGAAGAGGATGAGGCCGACCGCCAGCAGCCCGACCACCGCGGCCAGGGCGAGCTTCACCGCGCTCGACGTCCCACCGCCCACCGCCTCGTATTGCACGGCGGCGGTGAAGATGTCCTGGAGGCCGCCGCCGACGGCGGCATTGTCGGCGAAGTTCGGGTCGGTCAGGCGGGTGTCGTCCCAGCCGAGCACGGCGTAGGCGTTGGTGGAAGCCAGCCCGGGCGGGGCGCTCATGTTGAAGTTGTTGAGGAAGACGCCGTACCGGCGGCTGATCGATCGGTCGGTGACGCGGACGTTCCTGCTCCAGGTCTCCCCGTTGTCGAACGACGACGTGTAGTACACGTCGTTGGTCTGGGTGCCGGGCACCGGGGTGTCGCGCGTGTCCCACCAGGTGACGTCGACCCGGCCGTTGGGGGCCACGCTGACGTCGGGCATGTACTGGCCGACCATCTGCGACTTGTCGGAGTCGTCGATCACCTTCGGGGTCGACCAGGTCCTGCCCCCGTCGGTCGAGCGCCAGTACCAGATGTGGCTGAGGTTGGCGATGCTGATCTCGTCGTTCCCCTCGGCGACCACGTGGAGGGTGCCCTCCGGCCCGCCCTTCGGGCTCCATGCCAGCTGGAGCGAGGCGTTGGGGCCGGGGGCGCCCGCCTTGTGGGCGTAGCTCCAGGAGGCGATCTGGGTGACGGTCCAGGTCTTGCCCTGGTCGGTGGACTTGGAGATGAACTTGGCCGGGGGCGGCGGGGCGGCGACGTTGGCCACCGCCGAGGGCCAGGCCACGTAGATCGTGCCCTTGCCGTCGACCGCGATCGACGACTTCCCGCCGCCGAAGTTGGCCTCCTGGTCGGGCTGGGCGGCCCGTGAGCCGGCGATCGGCGCCGTGGTCGTCGTGGTCGGCCCCGGCGGCGCCGTGGTGGTGGTGGCCTTGCTCAGCCCGTCGGCCCGCAGGGCGGCGTTGGCGAACACCCCGCCGACCACGCTCACCGGCTCGCCGAAGGTGCGGCCCCCGTCGGTGGAGACGGCGACCGTGGGCTGGTTGGGCTCGGCGTTCGGCGCCACGGCGTTGGGGAGCCGCCGGGAGTAGCTGACGTACACGGTGTCGTCGCGACCGGTCTTGGAGTCGACCGCGATCCCCGTCATGGGCCGGATGTTCTCGACGGCCGGGCCCTCCTTGCCCCGGTTGTTCCGCACCAGCGTGCGCTCCCAGGTCTCGCCCAGGTCGTCCGAGCGGGCGAGGATGACGCTGGTGTTGCCCCGGCCGCCGCCGCCGTCCTGGTTGTCCCAGCCCATGACCGCGTAGTACAGGGTGCCGTTGCGCCCGAAGGCCAGCGGTGCGTGGTAGATGCCGTTGCCGCTCTGGGTCGACTCGCAGAAGGGGAAGGTGTCGGGCGCGGGGAAGGCGTCCATGCGCTTCCAGGTCTGCCCCCCGTCCAGCGAGCGGATCAGCCCGCACCGGGCCGAGCGGAAGTCGATGAACGAGCCGACGATGTGCAGGTCGTTCGCGGGGTCGACGGCCAGGTAGGGCGCCGAGTACGTCCGCGTGGGGTCGACGTCCTCCTTGGTGGCCTGCACGTTGGTCGTCAGCCGGAGGGGCTCGGCCGCGCCGCCGGCTCCCGCCCCGACGAGCAACATGACCGGCCCCACCACCATGGCCAGACGTCGGATCCGGACCTTCATCGGCAGCCTCCCCCACGTCGCAGCGCGAAAGCGCCGATTCTCGGGGACGAATCGCGCCGGCGCAATAGTCCGGTGCCGAACGTCCATGGCTGTGACCGATGGCATTGATCGACAACATCAATGGTCGACGGGCCGCCTAACGTGGCATACATGAGGAACGGCCCCGTGGGAGCGAGAAGGCCATGAGCGATGACCGGTTGATCAGGGCGAACGAGAGGGAGATCTTCGAGGCGATCGTCTCCCAGCTGGTCGATCCCGAGCTCGTCCGCCTCCGCCGCATCTTCCTGGTGCTGGGCGCCGCGCTGTTCGTCCTGGGCTGCTTGACCGTCGCTGTGGTCGCCGGTCTCGGCGTCGCGGGCGTGGGCGCCTTCTGCTCCACGTTCGTGCCCGGGCTCTTCCTGGCTCGCCGCGTGTACGTCCGGCGCTTCCCCCGGCCCGCCCGCCGGTTCAGCCTGCGGCGGGGCTAGGCCTTCGGGCCGTCCTCCACCACCTCGGTGGTGCAGCGCAGGTTGCACCGCTGGCGTCCCTGGAGGCCGCGCAGGCGCCGGGCCACGTCGCCGGCCATCACCAGCAGGTTGTGGGCGACGACCCGGCCCCAGGCGTAGCGGCAGGAGCCGTCGGCCCGGACGACCAGGGGCGACACGTCGTCGACGTGGGCGGACACCTGGTCGCCCCTGATCACGACGTGGAGGCTGTCGACCGGTGTGATCTCGCGGTACGACATGCGGCCGAGGTGGAAGATCCCGCCGAGCACGCTGTCCCGGCGGAAGCGGGGGTTGAGGTCGAGGGCCCTGATGAGGTCGCAGGTCTCCTCGGAAGGGGCGTCGAGGTCCGTCTTTGCACGCACGCCTGGTCTACGGAGCCGCGAAGCTGGTCGGACGACCGCCGAAGCGGGCAAGAACACGACAGCGTCCGCCGACCACGAGGAGCACAGGTGCGTTTCCGGAGAGATGCAGGGCTCGACACCTCCCAGATCTCAGACCGTAGGGGAGTGGGACCCCTGGCCATCGGCGGTGGCGGGCTGATCGGCGTGATCGTCCTGGTCCTCCAGCTGCTCAACGGCGGGGGCGGTGGGGGCCTCCCCGACGGGTCGCTGGGCGACCTGAAGTCGGACCTGTCGGCCAACTGCCGGACGGGGGAGGACGCCAACCAGCGCGACGACTGCCGCATCGTGGCCGTCGTCAACAGCGTCCAGGCCTTCTGGGAGAAGCGGGAGCCGAACTACCAGCGGGCGACCACGGTCTTCTTCAGCGGCGCGACCAACACGGGCTGCGGCGGGGCCACCTCGTCGGTCGGGCCCTTCTACTGCCCGCGGGACCAGAAGATCTACATCGACCTCAGCTTCTACGAGGACCTGCGCAACCGGTTCGGGGCCCAGGGCGGGCCCTTCGCCGAGGCCTACGTGATCGCCCACGAGTACGGGCACCACATCGAGAACCTCCGCGGCGTGCTGGAGCGGGCCCGCAGCCGGGAGACCGGCCCGCAGAGCCCGGGGGTGCGGGTGGAGCTCCAGGCCGACTGCCTGGCCGGCCAGTGGGCCCGCGGCGCCGTGGACACCGGCTTCATCGAGGAGCTCACCGAGGCCGACATCACCGACGGCCTGAACGCCGCCGCCGCCATCGGCGACGACCGGATCCAGGAGCAGGCCGAGGGCCAGGTCAGCCCCGAGTCGTGGACCCACGGCTCCTCCGAGCAGCGCCAGCGCTGGTTCCTCACCGGCTACCGTTCAACCGAGGCAAACGCCTGCGACACCTTCGCCGTCCGCACCGTCTGACGCGAACGGGCCCCGCCCCCGCCTCAGCGCACTGTTGGCCACCAGAAAGCACTCAATGACAGAGAATTCCCTGCCGTCCGCGGACGGAACGCCGAACGTCGTGATCATCGGCGCCGGCCCGGCAGGACTCACGGCGGCCTACGAACTCGTCACCCGCTACGGGATCGCGTCCACCATCCTGGAGGCCGACTCCGTCGTGGGCGGGATCAGCCGCACCGTCGAGCGCGACGGCTGGCGCTTCGACATCGGCGGCCACCGCTTCTTCACCAAGGTGAAGGAGGTGGAGGCGTTCTGGCACGAGATCCTCCCCGACGAGGACTTCATGCTCCGCCCGCGCATGAGCCGCATCTACTACGACGGCAAGTACTACGACTACCCGCTCAAGGCCTCCAACGCCCTCAAGAACCTGGGCGTCGTGGAGGCGGGCCGGTGCGTGATGTCGTACGCCTGGGCCCGCGTCCGCCCGCCCAAGGACCAGACCACGCTCGAGGGCTGGATCGTCGCCCGCTTCGGCTGGCGCCTCTACAAGCACTTCTTCAAGACCTACAACGAGAAGCTGTGGGGCGTGCCGGTCAACAAGCTGCCGGCCGACTTCGCCGCCCAGCGCATCAAGAACCTGTCGCTGTACAACGCGGTGGTGAACGCCCTCCTTCCCAAGCGGAACCAGAAGGAGATCACCTCCCTCATCGAGGAGTTCCAGTACCCCAAGTTCGGGCCGGGGATGATGTGGGAGCGCTGCACCGAGAAGGTCCTGGCCAAGGGGTGCACCGTCCACATGCAGACCAAGGTGGTCGGCATCCGCCACGAGGGCGGCAAGGCGGTGGCGGTGATCGGCGAGGCGCGCGACGGCTCCCGCACCGAGTACCCGTGCGACCACGTGATCTCGTCGATGCCGATCTCCCACCTGCTGAAGGCCATGGACCCGCCGGCGTCGGCCCGGGCCTTCAAGGCCGCCGACGACCTCCGCTACCGCGACTTCATCACCGTGGCCCTCGTGGTGCCCGAGGAGTACAGCTTCCCGGACAACTGGATCTACGTGCACGCCAAGGCCGTGCAGGTGGGCCGCATCCAGAACTTCGGCTCGTGGTCGCCCTACCTGATCAAGGAGGGCCGGACCTGCCTGGGCCTGGAGTTCTTCGTCTTCGAGGGCGACGACACCTGGAACAAGCCCGACGAGGAGCTGATCGAGCAGGGCAAGCGCGAGCTGGGCATCCTCAACCTGGTCGACCCGGCCAAGGTGGAGGCCGGCTACGTCGTCCGCATGCCCAAGGCGTATCCCTTCTACGACGAGCACTACAAGGCCAACGTGGCCCGCATCGTCGCCTGGCTGGACGAGTGCGCGCCCAACGTCCACCCGGTGGGGCGCAACGGCATGCACCGCTACAACAACCAGGACCACTCCATGTACACGGCCATGCTCACCGCCGAGAACATCGCCCGGGGGACCAGCTACGACGTGTGGAGCGTGAACGTGGAGGAGGAGTACCACGAGGAGCACTCGGGCGACGCTGAGGACCCCAAGGTCGGCGCCCGCGGCACCGGCCGGGACGCCCCGGTGATCCCCCGGGACCTCTATCCCGAGGACCACCCGGTCAACCGGCCCGCCTCCACCTGAGGGCGGTTGCGCTTCGGCGGGCGACGGTACAAACCGGGCATGCTGCTCCTGATCCTCCTCATCATCCTGATCGTCCTCGCCTTCGGCGGCGGTTTCGGATACGGCGGTGGCGCCTACCGCGGCCCGGGCATCGGCCTGGGCGGCGTCCTCCTCATCATCCTGCTGATCCTGCTGCTGACCGGGTCGCTGAACCTCTGAGCGGTCACACCCGCTCGGCCACCGCGTAGCGGACGAAGAAGAACCCCTCGCCCTGGTCCTCGAACGAGATCGGCTCCAGCCGGGTGGCCGGGCCGGCGAAGCCCTCGAAGAGCGACGGCCCGTCGGGGCCGCCGATGATCCCGGGCACGAACTGGATGTCGACCTCGTCGACCAGGCCGGCCCGCAGCAGGGCGCCGTTGAGGAGGCCCCCCGCCGTGCTGACCAGGGTGGTCACGCCGAGCACGTCGTGGAGCCGGCGCAGGGCCAGGGCCAGGTCCACCCGATCGCCGCCCGTCACCAGGTAGGGGATCGACTCCTGGCGGAGCATGGCCAGGTAGCCCGCCAAGGTGGCCTCGGCGACCAGGACGAGGAGGCGCCAGCCGCCCATCTCCTTGTACTCCCAGCGGACCCGTCCCCGGCTGTCCACGACCACGAACCACCTCGCCGTGCCCTCGGGGAGGAAGTCGGTGTGAAGCCCGCTCGCGCCGGCTGGCGCCGGGAGGTCGAGCGGCGGCGCGTCCCGGGCCACCAGCGAGCCGCTGCCCTCCAGGACCGCCTGCGGGGCGTGGAGGGCCTCCATGTCGGCGAGGGTGACGCCGGGGCGGGTGGCGATGGCGTCCCACCGCTCGTCGCCCGCCAGCAGGAGGCGGTCGGGGAAGCCGATGCGCCCGTCGAGGGACGCCACGTTGTAGGTGACGACCCTCATCACGCCGGTCAGTCGGCGGCCGAGGCGGGCTGGAGGCGGGCCAGCCGGCGGCTGGCCAGGGCCAGGGCCAGGACCGCGACCACGGCCAGCCGGCCCACGGCGGCCCACCCGTGGGGGATGCCGCCCCGCTCGAGCTCGGAGGACGCGCCGCTGAGGCCGACGAGCGCGGCCTGGGCCAGCCATCCCGGGGAGAGCTGGGCGATCCCGTCCAGGGCGGCCCCGAGGAGGCGCTCGACGATGATCACCAGGGCCAGCGACCACACCACCGGCCGTTTGAACGTGGCGCCGATGGCCACGAACAGGGCCAGGTAGGCGGCGGCGCCGGTGACCGCAGCGACCGCGGCCGGCCCCGCGCTGGCCGGCGCCCCGGCCACGACGGCGGCGGCCACCGCCGCGGGCCCCAGGAGGGCGGCGGCGATCAGGCACCCGCCCAGCCACCGGCCGGCGACGATCGTCCAGTGGCTGACCGGGCTGAGCCAGGTGAAGGCGAAGACCCCGGAGCGGACCTCGGCGCCCAGGATGGCGTCGCCCACGACGAGGCAGGTGATGGGCAGGATCAGGCTGTGGATGGCCGCCCCGCCCACCCGGGCGAAGCCGGTCACCGCCGCCTCGTCCGACATCTGCGAGAGGATCCCGAACAGCAGGGCCCCGGCCAGCGGCAGGAGGAGCAGCTCCCACCGGGCCGGCACGCAGGCCCGCAGCGTGTAGCGGACGATGGCCGGGAACGGCGACGTGGCGGCGGCCGCCCGCCGGCTCACCGGACCAGCTCCCGGAACATGCTCTCCAGGGAGTCGTCGAGGGGGCGGACCTCGCGGAGGCGGACGCCCAGGCGGTGGGCCACCGGCGCCACGGCCAGGGCCAGGTCGCCGGCCCGGTCGGTGGTGACCACCAGCCCGGCGTCGCTCAGGCTCACGCCGGCCACCGTGTCCAGGTCGAGCAGGGCGGCGGCCAGGCGGCGCTGCTCGTCGGCCCGGATGAGGACGTGGCGGGGCCGGTCGTCCATGGCGTCGCGGATGGCCCGGTGGTTGCCGGCCGCGGCCAGCCGGCCGTGGATGAGGACGAGCACCCGGTCGGCCAGCCGCTCGACCTCGGACAGCACGTGGGAGCTGACGACCACCGTCCGCCCCTCGGCGCCGAGGCGGCGGAACAGGTCGGTGAGGCGCACCCGCTGGACGGGGTCGGCCCCGTTCAGGGGCTCGTCGAGGACGAGCACGTGCGGGTCGGTGACCAGGGCGGCAGCCACCTTGGCCCGCTGGCGCATGCCCTTGCTGAAGCCCCGCAGCCGGCGGTCGGCCGCCTCCAGCATGTCGACCGAGCCCAGGGCCCGGTCGGCCGCGTCGGGGTCGGCCACGCCGTGGAGGTCGGCCACGTAGCGCACGAGCTGGCGGGCGGTCAGCTGGGCGGGCACGGCCTCGTCCTCGGGCACGAGGGCGATGCGGCGGTGGACGGCCCGGTCGGTGCGGGGATCCCGCCCGTCCACCTGCACCCGGCCGGTGTTGACGCCGATCAGCCCGGTCATGGCCCGCATGAGCGTGCTCTTGCCCGCCCCGTTGGGGCCGAGGAGGCCGGTCACGCCCGGGCCGAACGAGCAGGCCAGCTCGGAGAGGGCCACCTTCTGCCCGAACCAGACGGAGACGTCCTCCACCACCACCGAGGCGTCGGCCACGAACGCCGGGTCGCTCACGTCTCCACCGACCGGTAGCGGGCCAGGACGACGCCGATGCACAGGGCCACCACGGCGACGTAGCAGGCGATGGCCAACGCCCCGCCCCCCGCCACGCCCGACAGGGGGGACTCCTCGTGCAGCCGCCCCAGGAAGATCAGGTCGCGCACCCGCAGCGGCAGGGCGAGCAGGTTGACCAGCGCGGCCAGGTCGCCGTCGCCCGGCCCCTGGCCCCGCCGGGCGCCCAGCAGGATGGCGGAGACGGTGCTGGAGACCAGGGTGATGCCCAGGATCGACGCCCCGGCCACGATCCTGCGGGTGGTGAGCGAGGCCACGGCGACGCCGAGGGCGGCGTAGAACAGGGCGAGGACGGCCGCGGCCACCGGGACCTTCACCAGGACGTCGGTGTTGTCGGTGAAGTAGTCGAGCGCCCCGTCGCTGACCAGCATCTGGCCCACGTACAGCACGACCTGGGGCAGGAACGCGAAGGCGAAGACGCAGGTGAAGATGGTCCCGATCTTGGCCAGGGCGTAGTCGGCGCCGGTCAGCGGGCGGGCGAAGATGAGCGGCAGGACCCGCTGGCGCCGGTCGGGGCAGACGATGTCGGGCGCGACCAGCGCCACGAAGAGGAGGAGGGCGCTGGACACTCCCAGGTACTCCCGGTAGGAGAAGAACGAGAACCCCTCGGCGGGCGAATCCCTGGTGAGGTAGCCGATGCCGACGTTGACCACCGCAGGGACGGCGGCGATGGCCAGCAGGACGGCGGGCGCCACCTTCTGCCGCCAGGGCCGGCGCAGGCCGATGGCCCGCCGCAGCGACGTCCGGAACAGGGCCGCGGTCGCCGCCCGCCGCCCGCCCCGGGGCCCCTCGTAGGGCCGGTAGCCGCGGTCGTAGACCGCCCCGGCGGTGGGCGCGGGCGCGGTCACGCCTGGTCCGCCCGGTGGACGAACGCCTCGTCGAGCGATGTGAGGCGGTTGGTCAGCCGGTGCAGCGGCAGGCCCAGCTCGGCCACCGCGTCGCGGATGGCGTCGAGGTCGGCGTCGCCGGCGACGGTCACCTCGGCCATGGCCCGCTCGTCGAGGGCGACGGCCAGGCCCCGCGCCGCCAGCCGCCCGACCAGCGCCTCGGCCCCGCCCGGCCCGACGTCGACCGTCACCGTGCCCGTCTGGTGGAGGAGCGAGGTCGTCGGCGCGTCGGTCACCAGCCGGCCGGCGTCGAGCATGACCACGTGGTCGCAGACCCGGGCCACGTCGTCGAGCAGGTGGGTGGCCAGCACGACGGCGATCCCGAAGCTGCCCAGCCGGTCGACCAGGGCCAGCATCTCCTCCCGGCCCGAGGGGTCGAGGCCGGCGGTGGGCTCGTCGAGGAGCACCAGCCGGGGGTCGGCGACGAGGGCCTGGGCCAGCTTGGCCCGCTGGCGCATGCCGGTCGAGAAGCCGCCGACCGGCCGGAACCGGGCCTCGTCCAGGCCCACCAGGTCGAGCACCTCCGAGGCCCGCTGGCGGGCCACCCGCACCGGCAGGCCGCCCAGCTCGCCGAAGGTGGCCACCACGTCGGCCGCCGTCTGATCGAGGGGCAGGCAGTCGTGCTCGGGCATGTAGCCGATCTGGGAACGGACCCCGATCGGGTCGTCGGCCACCGAGGAGCCGCACACCTCCACCGCGCCCTCGTCGGGCCGGGTCAGGCCCAGCAGGAGACGGAACAGCGTGGTCTTGCCCGCCCCGTTGGCGCCCACCAGCCCCACCCGGCCGGCGGGGAGGTCGAGGTCCACGCCGTCCAGCGCGGTGACGCCGGGATACCGCTTGGTGAGCCCGCGGGCCCGGACGATGCTCGACATCGGAGTCCGACGGTACCGGTCAGAGGTGCTCGAGGACGACCAGCACGGCCATGCCGGCCACCAGCGTGAGCCCTACGCTGCGGGTCCGCCAGGCCACCAGGGCGGCCAGGGCGCCGGCGGCCAGCCGCGGGTGGAGGAGGTCGAGGCGGCCCTCGGCCCGCACCAGGGCGGGGAGGACGAGGGCGGCGAGGACCGCCGGGGGGATCTGCCGGAGGACCCGGGCGATCCCGGGGGGGACCTCGGTCAGGCGGTGGGCCGCGGCCAGGAACGACGCCCGCATGGCATAGGTCCCCGCCCCGGAGACGAGGATCACCGTCCACACCCGGCTCACGGGACGCGCCGGTGGTCACCGCGGGCGTCGGCGGCCGCCCCGGCCGCGATCCCGGCAACGGCGCCGACCACGGTCGAGAGCGGGCCGGCGCCCAGCTCGGCCGCCACCACGCCGGCCACCCCGCCCACGGCGGCGGCCACGAGCGCCGGCCGGCCGTCGAGGACCGGGACGAGCAGCACGAGGAACACGAGGGGCACGGCGAAGTCGAGGGGCACGTCGGCCGGCACCGAGGCGCCCACCAGCACGCCCCCTACCGTCGACACCTGCCATGACGTCCACAGCAGCGCGCCCGCGCCCACGAAGTAGGCCAGGCGGCCCTCCGGGCGGTCGTCGCCCGCCCACCGGCTCACCGAGGCGGCGTAGGCTTGGTCGACGAGGAGGTAGGCGGCAGCCAGCCGCCGGCGGGTGGGCTCGTGGCCCAGGTACGGCGCCAGCGAGGCCGAGTAGAGGACCATCCGCAGGTTGATGGTCCACGCGGCGAGGACGGCCACCAGGGCGGAGCCACCCTGGCCGAGGACGTCGACGATCGCCAGCTGCGACGCCCCGGCGAAGACCACGGTGGACAGGCCGACGGCGTCCCAGCCGCTCAGCCCCTCGGCCACCGGCGCGGCACCCGCCACCAGCCCGAACGGGACGACGCCCAGGAGCATGGGGGCGACGGTGAGCGCGCCGGCCCGGGCTTCGCGCAGCGAGGACACGCGACCGATGATCGCCGCTCCCGGCACCCAGGTCGCCGGATTTCCTCAGCAGTACTTGATGAGGGTGGAGTACGGGTTGGTGTAGCCGCTGCCGCCGGGGTGGATCTCGAAGTGGAGGTGGGGCGGGCCGCCGGCGGCGTCGCCGGTGTTGCCGACGGTGCCGATCACGGTGCCCGCGGCCACCCGGCCGCTGGCCCCGAAGGAGTCGAGGTGGGCGCCGAAGTACCGGTTCCCGTCGTCGCCGGCCAGGAAGTAGGCCAGGCCGCTGACCGCCCCGTTGCGCTGGGTCACCACCCCGCCGACGTTGGCCACCACCGGTGTGCCCTTGGCGGCCAGGATGTCGTTGCCCATGTGGCTCGACCCCCCGCCGCGGGGAGCGCCGTAGTCGTTGCTGAAGGCGTGCGGGCCCTGCACCGGGCAGATCCAGTCGCCCGACACCGTGGCGGGCGCCGGCGCCCTCGTCGTGGGGGTGGTCGCCGGGGCCCGTGCGGCTGGGGCGGTGGCTGGGGCCGGGCCGTCCTGCACCGGCGCCGCGGTCGGCGCGGTGCGGGCCGCCGCCGAGGCGGCCGCCGCGGCCTCCCGCCGCTCCTGCTCCTCCCGGGCGGCGCGCGCCTCCTCGGCGGCGCGGGTCAGCCGCTCCAGCTCCCGCACCGCGCCGGCCTGCCGCCTGCGGAGCTCGCCCACGGTGCTCTCCCGCTCCTTCTGCTCGCGTTCGAGGGCGGCCACCTCCACCCGGAGGTCCTCCTTGTCGGCCCGGTACTGCCCGAGCGCCGCGGTGGACGTCTCGGCGATCACGCTGGCGTACTGCTGGGCCCGGACCACCTGGTTGGCGTCGGCCATGCGCAGGATCCTGGTGACCCGCGCCGTCCCCTGGACGTACTGGCGGATGGCCAGCTCGCGGACCTGGCCGCGAACCTCGGCCACCCGGGCCTCAACCTGGGCCACCCGTCCTTCCAGGTGGGCCACGGTGTCGTCGGCCCGAGCCATCTCCTCGGTGGCCCTGGCCAGCTCGGCCGCGGCCTGGTTCGCCCGGCGCTGGGCCGCCTCCAGATCCTCGGCCGCAGCGGCGGGCCGCGCCGGGGCGGCAACCACCAGCACCATCACCGCGACGCCCGCCCACGTGGCCCCGCGACGTCGTCGGGACACCATGACCCCGCCGACTGTAGGCCCGGCGCCGGCACGGCCGCAGGTCGGGCGCCCGCGCTGGCCCCGCCCACCAGGGATAGCCGGACGGCCGTCGGGTAGACAGGGCGGGGCGGGTCGGAGGCAACCGGACCCCCGGGACCGGATGCTGGGTTCGTGTTGAGACCCAAGCGCGTTCCTCCCGACCCGCCCCCCGGCGGCCGGCGCGTGCCACTGTTTGCCCGTGCCCGAGCCCGCCGCCATCGAGGTGCAGGAGCTGACCCGGGACTTCCGGGGCGGCGTGCGTGCCCTGGACGGGGTGAGCTTCACCGTGGAGCGGGGGGAGATCTTCGGGTACCTCGGCCGCAACGGAGCGGGAAAGTCCACGACCGTCCGCATCCTGACCACCCTGCTGCGCCCGACGTCGGGCTCGGCCACGGTGGGAGGTCACGACGTGGTGGCCGACGCGGCGGCCGTCCGCAGGGTCTTCGGCGCCGCCCTGCAGGAGGCGGCCCTCGACGAGCTCATGACCGGCCGCGAACACCTGGCCATGGCCGGGCGGCTGGTCGGCCTGGGCAAGTCCGGGGCCGCCGAGCGGGCGGCCGAGCTGCTGGAGAGCTTCGGCCTCAAGGCCGCGGGGGACCGCATCGCCGCCGGCTACTCGGGCGGGATGCGACGCCGGCTCGACGTGGCCATGGCCATGGTGCGCCGGCCCGAGGTGCTGTTCCTCGACGAGCCGACAACCGGACTGGACCCGCAGGGCCGGCGGGCGGTGTGGGAGCTCGTCCGCGACCTGCGCGACAGCGGCTCCACCGTCTTCCTCACCACCCAGTACCTCGCCGAGGCCGACGCCCTGTCCAGCAGGGTGGCGGTCGTCCACGAGGGCCGGATCGCCGCCATCGGGACGGCGCAGGACCTCAAGGACCGGCTGGGGACCACGGCCATCCGGGTCCTGGTCGCCGCCGGCGTCACGGACCGGGTGGCGGCGGCGGTCGACCCGAACCCGGTCACCGCCACCGCCGACGGCTGGGTCGAGATCGGCGTTCCCGGCGGCGAGTCGGCCGTGCCGGGCGTCATGGCCCGCCTGGCCGGGGCCGGCGTCGCCATCGAGAGGCTCCAGGTCGAGCCGCCGAGCCTGGAGGACGTGTTCGTCAGCCTCACCGGGACCGAGATCGAGACGGCCGACGTCCCGGCCCGCGACGTGAACGTGACCGCGGTCCGCCGCAGCGTGGGCGCCAAGACGGGGCCGGTGCAGTGAGCCCGCTCGGCCAGGTGCGCCTCCTGCTGTTCCGGAGCCTGCGGGAGGGGGTCCGCAACCCCGTCCTCGCCTACGCGCTGCCGGTGATCATCCCTGTCGCCGTCCTCGTGCTCGTCGCCAAGACGCTGTACCGGGTCACCGACCTGCCGGGGTTCCCGACCGGCAACTACGCCGAGTGGATGACCCCGGCCATCATCATGCTGACGGCGATGACGGGCGTGGGCTACGCGGCCACCAGCCTGGTCATCGACATCCAGTCGGGCTTCCTCGACCGGCTGCGCCTGCTCGACGTCCGCCCGTCGGCCCTCCTGTGGAGCCGGGTGCTCTTCGACGTCGCCCGGGTCGTCCCCGCTGGCTTCGTGCTTCTCGCCGTCGGCCTCCTGCTCGGCACCGATGTTCGGGAGGGGCCGCTCGGAATACTGCTGTTGTTCGCGCTACTCATTCTGTGGGCGGTGGCCTACGGTGGCCTCTACTTTGTGGTCGCCCTGACTACCCGGAACCCCCAAGCACCGTTGGCCTTGGCCCCACTCTTTCTGCCGTTGCAGTTCCTCTCTACTCAGTTCGTGCCCAGTTCACTACTCCCCGGCTGGGTGCGGACGGTCTCGGCATGGAATCCCTTCACGTACATGGTGGATGCAGCGCGAGCCCTGACCACCGGCCCGCTGACGTTGGGCCCGGTGGCCAAGGCGGTGGCGGTGGCCGTGGGCATGATGCTCGTCACCCAAACGGCGAGCCGCCGGGCATACCTGAAGGCGGTCGAAGGCGACTAGCCGTTCAGGCTGAAAGAGCGGCTCAGGTTCGTCGGGCAAGTGCCGACAAGTACCGTGCCCACTATGAAGAAAGTCGCAGTATGCGTCGCCATCGTCGGTGGACTCCTCGGTTCGGGTGCACCCGTGACTCGAGCCGTATCGGCGCCGACGGTGACCGCCATTCATCCCAATGAGCTGGCCGCGACGGTGACCGCGACCGTCACCGTCGCCGGCACCGGCTTCCTGCCGGGGGCGACCCTCGGGTTCCGCAACGCCGACTTCCCGTCGTTCCCGGCCAGCACGGCGACGGTCCACACCGTGACCCCCACGCAGATCACGGCGACGATCACGACCAGCGCTCCGGGCGGCCCCCAACCCAACGTCGAGGATGTGATCGTCACCAATCCCGACGGCGGCCAGGGCGTCCGCCCGCGGGGCTTCACGGTGAGCGCGTCCCCGGTCTACGCCCACGCCGACCCGTACGTCCTCGCCCAGGGCAGCACGGTCGACCTCCGGGTGCAGTGCACCAGGTGCGGCACCGCCGTGTCGGCGTCGGCCGGTGCCGGGGTGGCGGCCACGGTGCTCGAGGGCCGGGCCCCGTTCCTCATCCGGGTGACCGTGTCGCCGGACGCCCCCCTGGGCGAGCACCCGTTCACCGTCGCCTTCTCCAACCTCGGCTCCGTCCGCACCGACCCGCCGCTGACCATCGTGGACGAGTCATCGGCCGCCGACCTGTCGATCGTCTCGCCGGGCGCCACCTTCACCGCCGGGGCGGCCGGCGGCCAGGGCGTCCCGGTGATCGTCCGCAACGCCGGCCCCGCCGCCATCGGAGGCGTGCGGCTCAGCGCGCCACTTCCGGCCGGGTTCTCCCTGCACTCCTCCACCGGGTTTCCGTGCTCCTCGAGCGCACCGTCGCTCTCCTGCGACCTGGGGACCCTCGCGCCGGGCCAGGAGGTGGCGGGCGTCGTGCGCCTGAACGTGTCCCGTTCGGCGGCGACGTCGTACGCCGTGCTCGCGGTGGGTGGTGCGGCGAGCGTGGCCGAGTCCCGCTACGACAACAACGCGGCCACGGTGGCCTTCACCGTCGCCGGCACCACCACCACTACCACCGGGGCGGCGGGAGGGCCGGTCATCGCCTCCTTCAGCCCGACCTCCGGCCCCGCGGGCACGGTGGTCACCATCGCCGGCACCGGGTTCACCGGCACGACCCAGGTCACGTTGAACGGGGCGCCGGTCACCGTCAACAGCGTCACCAGCACGGCGATCTCGGTCACCACCCGCCCCTACAACACCACGGGCAGGTTCGCGGTGACGGCCAACTACCAGACGGCTGTGAGCGCGGGGACGTTCACGGTGACCGGGGCGGGCACACCCCTCATCTCGTCCTTCACGCCCGCGTCGGGGCCGGCCGGCACGGTTGTCACCCTGCGGGGGAGCAACTTCACCGGGACGACCCAGGTGACGCTGAACGGCGCACCCGTCGCCATCCTCGGCGTCGCCGAGCACGAGCTCCGGGTGCGCATCCAGCCCTTCAACACCTCGGGTCGGTTCGCGGTCACCGCCCACTGGCTGACCGGGACGAGCGCCGGGACCTTCACCGTCACCCGCTGAGCCTCCCGAGCCTCACGCCGCCGCCCCCGCGGGAACGGCGGGGCCGAAGGCGGCGCCGGCCATCCGGTGGTACCGGCGGCGGGTGGCGTACCAGAGGAGCTTGAAGGCCAGGGGCGCGCCGCCGAGGAGCTTCTGCTGCTCCGGCGAGGTGGCGGCCTCCATGAGCCAGGGGAGGGTGAACGTCAGGGCGCCGAGCTTGATGCTCTTGCGGGCCTGCTCGTCGAGGGCCTCGTACTCCTCGCGGCCGAAGTGCTCGACGAACAGGGGCAGGACGTCGTCGTCCTCGAACCCGAGGTGGCCGTCGAGCAGCATGCGCAGCTCGGTGGTGGCCTCGACGGCCTCCGCCGCCGCCCGCGGCCAGTCGACCGCGGGGTCGCCCAGGGCGTCGAGGGTCGTGGTGGTGTGCTGGAGGAGGCCGTCGAGGCGGTGGTGCTCGGCCTCGATCCGGTCGAGCTGGCTGTCGAAGACGGGCAGGCGCTCGAGGATGGCGGGGAAGAAGATCTCGTCCTCCACGGTGTGGTGCTCGTGCAGCTCGGCGTTGTAACCGGCGTACCACCGGGCGAGGGCCGGGCCGCGACGGGTGCGTTCGTGCTCGGTGACGGCGCTCGTGGCCGCGGCCAGGCGGGCCGCGTCGTAGCGCATGCCGCGGTGCAGGATCAGGTAGGTGCTGAGGTCGGGGGTGTCCATCGGGGTCTCCAGTCGGTCGGGTTCGGTTCGACAGGAGGAACTTCGCAGGAAGCGCTTGCAGATCACCTGCTCGCACGGCCCTCCGGCTTGGTAGCCGCTTGGAAACCGCTTGGACGGCCGGCCTCCGCTCGTGCGTCGGCTGCCGGCGAGCGATCGTCCGCCCCGGCGCGCGTCCCGCAGCGCTGCGGGACGGCGCGCGTCGTCGTCGATCCACCCCCGCCCCGCGCTCAAGGAACCCGGCCGCGCGGCCGACACGGGCTCCGGATGGGTGAAGCGAACGCGCACAGGGGGGTCCGTCGATGATCGACGTCGAGCGTATGGAGAGCCAGCTGCAGGCCCTGTCGAAGGTGCGCCGGCGGGCGGCCAGGCCGGTGCCGGCCATGGGTGCACCGCCGGCATCGCAGTTCGCCACAGCGCCGGCGGTGCGTGCGCCCTCGCCGGTGGGCCGACCGGCCTTCGCCCCGTCGCTCTCGGCGGCGACGGCGCGGGTGCTGGCCCGCCTGCGCGTGCCGGCTGCCGCACCGGAGCCGACCGATCCCGCAGGCACATGGACCGCGCCACCCCGGGCTCGGACCCGGCTCCTGGCGCTCCTGGAGGACGGTGACCTGGACGAGGCCGATCGGCTCGCGGGGGACGCTCCGAGCCGGCGCGAGCGGGTGTCGTGGGCGACGATGCGAGCCCTCCTCGCCGGCGACCACGCCGCAGCGCGGGCCGAAAACCAGGCCCTGCACGACCTGGCCCGGGAGAGCCGCGACCACGAGGCCATGGACCGGTACTGGCTGCAGCACTTCTGGCTGGTGATGTCGTGGGGGACGGATGAGGAACGCCAGGCGCTGGCCGAGCGTTGCCGGGAGCGGGCCTACCGGGCCGACGACCTGGCATGGACCGCCGCCCTCGCCGTGCTGCTCGCCCAAATGGGGAAGGCGGACGAGGCCTTGGAGGCATTCGAGGACGCCTACGGCCGGCTGGCCCGGGCGGAGGAGAGCATCCAGCTCGACGTGGCCACCAACCTGGTCGAGGCCGCCGCGCTGCTGGGCGACGCCTTCCTCGCCGGCCGCCTGCACTACACCCTGGTCTGGACCGCCGGCGGGGTGGTGACGGTGGGCGAGGGCTGGGTCTGCAAGGGCGCCATCGAGCGCTTCCGCGCCCTGGGCGAGGCCGCCGTCGGCATGTTCGCAGAGGCCGACGAGGACTTCGGCCGGGCCGTCGCCCGCCACCGTGCCCTCGGGGCCGAGCCGCTCCTGGCCCGAACCCTGCACCAGTGGGGGACGACGTTCGTCGGCCGCGACGACGACCGAGCGGCCGAGTGCTTCCGTCAGGCGGACGCCCTCGCCCGGTCGCTGCAGATGACCGACCCCACCCTGGTCCTCCGCCCGCGGTGCTGATTCGCCGGCGCGGGAGGGCGCGACGCGAGCGCGATCCTGGCGACCGCGCTCGGCGGACGTACGCTCCGTGGGGGATCGTCTCGTCGGAGCGACGGGTTCCGGCGCCGACCACCGAGAGGGAGGCAGCGATGTCGCAGGTGCGTGTCCACAGCTTCTCGATCTCCCTGGACGGGTTCGGTACGGGCGAGGGCCTCACGTTCGAGGCCCCGTTCGGCCACGCGGGGGAGCGCCTCCACCAGTGGATGTTCGCCACCCGGTTCTGGCGCACGATGGTCGGTGATGCGGGTGGCAGCGCCGGGGTGGACGACTCGTTCGCCCAGCCCTTTCTGTCACGGCGTCGGCATCGGCGCCGAGATCATGGGCCGGGGCAAGTTCGGCCCCCAGACCGGCCCGTGGACCGACGTCGGCCGCGAAGACGAGTGGCGCGGCTGGTGGGGACCGAACCCGCCGTTCCACACGCCGGTGTTCGTGCTCACCCACCACCCGCGCCCCTCCATCGAGATGGACGGCGGCACCGTCTTCCACTTCGTCGACGCCACGCCGCAGGAGGCGCTCGACCGCGCCCGGGCGGCGGCAGGCGATCTTGACGTGCGCATCGGCGGAGGGCCCACCGTCGTCCGCGACTTCCTCGCCGCCGGACTCCTCGACACGCTCCACGTCGTCCAGGTGCCGATCATGCTCGGCCGCGGCGTTCGCCTGTGGGACGGCCTCGAGGGTGTCGAGGAGCGCTACGACGTCGAGGCGGTCTCGTCACCGAGCGGTGTGACCCACCTGACCCTCACCCGTCGGTAGCCGGTACTCGTAGGGGACGGACACCTCAGCCGGTGAGGGAGATGGTCCTTCCCGCGGTCCTGACCATGACTTCGAACTCGTACTCGACGGAGTAGGTACCTGCGCCCTGGAACGTGGCGCGTACGACGATCACGTGCCGGCCGGGCGCCAGGTTGATAGGGAACCTCGACGGGTTCGCCACTGCTGCGCTGATGAGTGGACTGGTCAGCCCGCCGGTCCACACGCCGATCCGAAGGTCGGCGACCGGGACGGCCGTCTCGATCCGCAGCGTGAGGGTCTCACCCTGCGTCACGGCGAGGGTGGCCACGGGGTCCGGGGGAGCGATGCGAGACAGCGCCCGGCACAAGGTCTCGCCGTTGGACTGCGGCCAGCACCAGCTCCCGAGCTCCCCCGTCACCTGTCCCGACCGACCACTCAGGATGGCGGGGGGAGGCTCGACGACGGGGGGCGAGACGGGCGCGACCGGAGTGGTCGTCGTCGTCGTCGTGGTTGCCACTGTCGTCGACGTGGTCGTCGACGTGGTCGTGGGTACCTGCGGCTGCCCGCCGATGGGCGCGGGGTGGTTGGCGGATGCCGGCACCGCCAGCATGGCCAGTGCGACGATCGCCGCCGTCGCCGCCGCTCGCTTCATTCGGGCCGCCTCTCGTCGCCTCGGAGGGTGACCCTAGTGCACGCGGCCGACCGGACGACGTTGCCGCGCAACCCGAAGGGATTCGCATCCGCCTTGGATGGGAGACTCGGACGTGGGCGCGCGACGTGACGGTGTCAACGGGGCGGGCCTCGGGTGAGCTGGTTGTTCTTCCTCGCCTTCGGCTCGCTCATGCTGGCGTCGCTCACGTTCTGCGGCGAGGATTCCTCGCTCCGGAACTGGCGGCCGTCGCTCGGTCCTCAGTTGGACCCCGCCGACCGGCGGGCGTTCAGTGCGTTCATCCGGTCGAATGAAGCCGTCCCCGATCCTCGCTTCGCGCCAGCCGTGCTCGCGTGGGCCGAGGTGGTGCTGCGCCAGGAGCGGTGCCGATGGGACCGGTACCTGAACTGGGCGTGGGTGATCTGGATCACCACCGGCGTGCTGACCGCGATCCTCTTCGGAAGCGCCCGGGATGTCGCAACTCGGCTCATCTTCTTCGACCTCCTGCTCCTGGTCGTGGTCGCACGGCAGTTCTCATTGCGGCGAGCGAACGCCATAGTGGCCGCCACCGGTCGTATCCCGGGAGGGCAGCCGCGCCGTCCGTAGCGCCCATGGCCCCGCCGCGCTCGGTACGGTGGGCAGGTGACCACCCGTCCCCCGCAGGACGAGTGGCGACGGTTGCACCCTTCGGCGAAGACGGTGTGGGGGCTGGCCGGTGCCGGGCCGGCCGTGCTCGTCGGGCTCACCGCGGCGGCCGTCACCCTGCTGGCCGGGTCGGCGGTGCTGGCCCTCGTCGCGGTGGTGGTGGGCGGGGCGGTCGCCGGGCTCTGGTGGCGGATCATCGGGCGCCGCTGGCTGGCCTGGGGCTACTGCGAGCGGGAGCGGGACCTCCTGATCCGCAGAGGCGTGCTCGTCCGCCGCCTCACGATCGTCCCCTATGGGCGTATGCAGTTCGTCGACGTGAAGCAGGGGCCGTTGGGTCGGGCCCTCGGCGTCTCGACCGTGCAGCTGCACACCGCGGCGGCGGCCACCGAGGCCCGCATTCCGTTCGTGCCCGACGGCGATGCGGAGCGTCTCAGGGACCGCCTGACGACGCTGGGCGAGGCGCATGCCGCCGGGATCTGACTGGCGGCGCCTCCATCCCCTGAGTCCGCTGCTACGTGCCGGGCGCTTCGTCGTGGTGGCCGCCGCCGTCCTGGCCGACGACGTGGCCACCCGCCTCTCCCTCGACGCCTCGCTGGCTGCCTTGCTCCTCCTGGGCGCGCTGGTGATGGGGGCGGTCGCCGGCTGGTGGGCGTGGTCGACCACGGGCTACCGGGTGACCGACGAGGAGGTCGAGCTGCGGACCGGCATGCTCTTCCGGCGCCACCGGCGCCTGCCGCTGGCCCGGGTCGAGAGCGTCGACATCGCCCGCCCGTTGGTGGCCCGGCTGTTCGGCCTGGCGCAGGTGCGCCTCGAGGCGGTGTCCGACAGCGAGAGCGAGGTCCGGCTGTCCTACCTGGACGATGCCACGGCGCAGGGCGTCCGCACCGAGCTGCGCGCCCGCCTGGACCGCCCGGCTTCGGCGGGCGGCGCCACCGCGCTGGCGCCGGAGGAGTCGGCGATCGTCCGGGTGCCCACCAAGGAGTTGGTGCTGGCCATGGTCGTCGGGCGGGCTGTGGTGGTGTGGCCCGCGGTGCTGGCCACGGTGCTCATCGTCGCCGCCGCCGTCGGGCCCGAGCAGGGCCTGGTGTTGGCGCTCACCATGGGCCCGGTCGCCGCGCTCCTGCCCGTCGTCGTCGGGCTGGCCGAGACCGAGCGCCTCCACGGCTTCACCCTCAGCGAGCGGGGCGGTGGTCTCGCCGTCAGCCGCGGCCTGCTCAACGAGCTGCACCAGGTGGTGCCGATCGACCGCATCCAGGCCGTCGCCGTCGTCGAACCGCCTCTGTGGCGTCTGTTCGGGCGGGCCAAGCTGGTCGTCGACATCGCCGGGTACCGGGGCGGGAACCAGCAGGACCGGCGCCACACCTCCGTGCTGCTCCCCGTCGCCTCCCGCGACGTCGTGGCCGACGTGCTGCGCCGGGTCCAGCCCGGGCTGCAGCTTGAGGGACTGTCGTACGTGCCGGCCCCGCCGGCGTCATGCTGGCGGGCGCCCGTACGCTCGCGCGGCTACTCCGTCGCCTGGAGCACGGGGCACGCGGTCATGCGCAGCGGCGTCCTTCAGCGCCGGACCGACATCGTGCCCCATGCCAAGGTCCAGAGCCTGCGGGTGACGGAGGGCCCGTGGCAGCGCGCCCTCGGCCTGGCCACCCTGCACCTGGACACCGCGGGCACCCAGATCCGGGCGGGCGCCCCGCACCGCCGGAGGGACGAGGCCGAACGCCTGGGCTGGGCGTCGAGGGAGGCCGCGGCCGCCGCCGGGTCACGCTCGGAGCGAGGGTCGCCGAGCTGATCGAGATCGCGTCGCCGGTCTACGCGGCGGCCGCGCCCACGCGGTAGCGGACCCAGCCACCAGGGCCGATCAGGTTCTCGGCCGGGCACGAGCCGGCCGTGGCCGCTCCGGCCGTGAGGACGGCGTCGGCGGCGATGCCGTGCAGGAAGCCGGTCGGTGCGTGCACCACCACGTCGGCACGAGGGTAGGCGGAACAGGAGGCGCCCGGCGGCCCGAGCCAGCTGACGGCGGTGATGGAGGACGGCGAGAGCTTGCCCCACGACGACGGCAGTGCGATGGCGCCGATCGGGGTCCAGGTGTTGGCGGCCAGGTCGAAGACCAGCGCGCCCCACGACCCGGGATCGAGCTGGTGGACAAACAGGAAGTAAAAGCGATCTGCCGACCAGGGGAACGGGACGGAGAGCGTCTGTGGCGTGCCCGTCGGTCCGGTGACGGTGATCACCGCCGCCTTGCCTCCGGCCGCCGTCTCGAGCTCGATGACGCCTCGGGCCGCGCTCGAGGCGAACCCGAACCCGAGGCCGTACAGGTAGTGGGGCGCCAGCTGGCCAGCCGTAGCTGCGGGGTCGTTGCCCGTCGCCACCCACGTGCCGATCCCGTCGAGCGGCGTCGTCGCACCCCGGGACCACAACGAGTACGGCGTGCGGACCGTCGCCGCCGGGCCGGGGGGGCGAGTCGTGGTCGTCGTGGTCGTGCTCGTCGTCGTGCTGGTCGTGGACGTCGTGGTGCTGGTCGTGGTCGCGACGACCGTCGTGCTCGTCGACGTGCTGGTGGACGTCGTGGTCGTCGGGGGCGGATCGACGTGGATGGTCACGGTCGCCCGGTCGGTGCCGCCCCTGCCGTCGGCGAGGTCGTAGGTGAAGACCTCCGTCCCGATGAACGCGGCGTTCGGGTAGTAGCGGATGGTGCCATCGGGCATGACCTGCACGGTGCCGTAGGCCGCGTTCGACGTGCCGGTCACGGTCAGCGTGTCCCCGCCCGGATCGTGGTCGTTGGCGAGGACGGGGACCTGCACCATCCCGCCGGCGACGGCGCGGCCGGTGTCGGCGGTGGCGGTGGGGGCGACGTTGCCCACCGCCCCGGCGGCCTCGAACCGGATCGACGTCGCCGGCCCGGCCAGCACGGGCGTGTCGAACGAGTACGCGAAGGCATCGGTACCCCACTGGTTCTCGATGCCGATGGTCGCCGACGCCCCGGCGAGAAGCGGCTCATCCGTGAGCCGGCGGTACTGCAGGAGGATGCCTCCGGTCTGGTCGAGGACGACCTCGAAGTCGAACCGCGTCAAGGTCCCGGCCGAGAACCTGACGTTCCGCCACTCGATCACGTGCCGCAGGTTGGGCTTGGTGCCGAGCGTCGCCGTGCGGACGCTCGAGGCGGCGTCGACCACGAGGTCGTCCCAGAAGGCGTAGATCGTCTGGTTGGGCAAGTAAGCGTGAGGGATCGGGAAGTTCGTATTCCAGTTGTTCGGCCCACCCAACCCCACCGTGCCGTTGGTCGACACCAGCGCGTGGCTGCGGCTGGTCCCGTACATGCTGAACGGGAAGGGCAGCAGCATGTCGACCCAGCTCGCGTCGCCCGTGAGCGCCGAGACGTCGTCCGCCTCGATGTAGGTCGACGGCTCGTGGCGGCACGAGTAGCCGAAACGGTCGACCCGGACGGTGAGCACGATCTCGACCGCAGCGTCACCGTTGACGACCAGGTCGGCCTCGGCCCGGTTGAGGCACGGGCCGGCGTGGGCGGCCAGTTGGTACTGGCCGAGCGGCACGTCGGCGATGGTGAAGGCGCCGCCGGCGCCGGTGGTAACGGGGTCGAGCGGCGTGCCTTCGATCACCACCGACGCACCGACGAGTGCGACTCCGGACTCGTCCCGCACGGTGCCGGTCACGGCATGGCGCGAGGCCACCGCCAGCGAATGGTCGAGCACGGATGTGGTGCCGGCCATCACCGTCACCTCGGAGGTCTGCGTCCCGTAACCGAACGCGGCGACGGTCACCTGGTGCGTGCCTACCGGCAGCACCTGCCGGTAGGCGCCGGCCCCTCCGGTGACCGAGGCTTGCGGGAAGCGCCCGCCTCCCACCGACCTCACCGTCGCCCCCGCGATCGGGGCGCCCGTTGCCCGGTCGGTCACAACCCCGGTGAGCGTGCCGGCCGGCCCGCGCGGCGAGCGTTCGACGGCGGCCGATGCGTTCAGCCGACCCTCGCCGGCCACCGAGTTGTCCTCCAGCGTCCCGCCGCAGCTGAGGTCGCCGGCATCCGCCGCGGTCTCGTCCAGGATGGCTCTCGTGGCGGCCACGTCGCCCACCAGCCCGGGCGACACCGACCACATGAGGGCCACCGTGCCGGCGACGTGGGGCGCCGCCATCGAGGTGCCACTCATCGACCGGTAACCGCTGCTGGGCGTGCTGCTGTGAATCAGGTAGCCGGGGGCAACGATGTCGGGCTTCACCAGTCCGGGCCGGCCGCGGCTCGAGAACGACACCACCGAGCCGCTGTAGTTGGACGCACCGACGGCGTAGCTCTCGGGGTAGTCGGCCGGCGATGACGCGGTTGCGCACGCCGGGCCAGCGTTGCCGACGGAGAAGACGGGGAACATGCCGGCGGCCACCCACGCGGTGATCACGCTCTGGTAGACGAAGTTCTGCCCGTGCCCACCCCAGGAGTTGTTGACGATGTTGGGTCGCAGGTCGGGCCGCGGGTTCTGGCCGTTCAGGTCGGTCGGCGCCAGCAGCCACTGGCCGCCGGCCAGGACCTCGGCCATCGGGCAGAAGCCGCGGTCGCAGCCCTTCACCGCGATCCACCGGGCGCCGGGCGCGACGCCGATCTGACTGGCGCCGCCGTCGTCGCCCACCATGGTGCCCATGGTGTGCGTGCCGTGGCCGTCGACGTCGTTGTCACACGGGGCGAGCGACGGGTTGCCGCAGGCCTGGAAGGGATCGAACCAGTTGTAGGCATGGTCGAAGGAACCACCGCCCAGGTTGCCCCGGTACTGGTTCACCAGCGCCGGGTGGTCGAACTGCACGCCGGTGTCCAGGTTGGCGACGACGATGCCTTGGCCGGTGGCGCCGAATGTGCTCCACGTGTCCGGCGCACCGATGGTCTCCAGGTTCCAGCGCACCGATGACGGGGCGGGGGCCGGGCCGTCCAGGGGCACCGGTGCCGGTGTCTGGTACGGCTCGTCGGCGTAGACCCGTTCGACTTCGGGCCGGGCCGCCAACTCCCGCATGAGCGCTTTGGGGCCCGTCACGCGGGTGGCGTTGGCGACCCAGTAGGACGTGTGGGCGATCCCGCGAGACCGCAGCACGCCCCTCACCCCGGCCTGGCTCGACGTGGCCGTGGCCTGCAGCCCCTCGATGACCTTGCGGCCCCGCTCCTTCCAGTCCTTGACCTTGGCCGCGTCGGCGAGCGGGGCCGTGTCCCGGAAGGTGACCCAGAAGTCGGCGGCCCGCCCATCGGGGAGGGCCAGGAGGGCGTCCTCGATCTTGCTGTCAGGCGCAGGGGCGGATCGGGCCGGTGCCGCGACGCCCGGCGCCTGGAGGAGGGCGGCGGCGAGCACCACCGCAGCCGTGCGAAGGGCGCGCCGCGACCGTCGATCTCGCGTTGCGTTCGCCGCTCGCGCCTCAGCCATCGCCCTTCCTTCTTGCTTGCTGCGCCCGCCGTCGGACCGGGGCCGCACTGTCGATTGTCGGCTGCGGCCGACCCGGCGCGGATAGTGCATTTGCATCAGCGGTGCCGGAACGGTCAACCCACGGCAGAGAGCCGCCGATGATGAACCAGGAGTCGGGCCCGCGCGAAGCGCCCGGAAGCGAACGGCGGACGGTCGTGTCGAGAGAGAGCGAGGACTACAGGAGTGGTCGTGGCCTTTCGTAGGGACGGGCGCAGGCCGGGGAGCGGCGGCGACGACCCCGCTCGGGTGTCGCGCCCGGCGGCGTTGGTCGCGACCGCCGCCCTCGTGGCTTCGCTCGTGTCCGGGGGAGCGCCGGGCACGCCCGCCGTGGCGGTCGCGCCTGCCCTCGCACCCGGGACGATGGTCACCGTGGCCGGCGGCCTGGGGTCGGGCCCGGCCCGGACCGTCGGCCAGCGGCCGGTGGGGCTGGCCCGGTACGGGAGCACGCTCTATGTGGCCGATTCGGGCGCCAAGTACTACGGCTCGGTCTATCTCGAGGACGTCGTGCGGGCCATCGACCTCACGAGCGGCCTCGAGCGGGTCGTGGCGGGGACGGGCCAGCTCGGGTTCAGCGGTGACGGGGGGCCGGCGGCGGCCGCCAAGATGTACGACCCCGCGGCCCTGGCCGTGGACACCGCGGGCAACCTGTACATAGGCGACGTCGGCAACCAGCGAGTTCGCAGGGTGGACGCGGCCGGTGTCATCACCACCCACGCCGGCGGCGGGCCCGCCGGACGGGAGGGTCGGGGTGACGGTGGGCCCGCCACCGAGGCCGAGCTCTCCATCGGCGGCATGGCCCTCGACGCCGCCGGGAACCTGTACGTCGCCGATGTCGCCGCCGGGCGGGTGCGGCGGATCGACCCGTCGGGCACCATCACGACGTTCGCGGGAGGGGCGGCTCTGGGCGCCGACGGCGGCGTGGGCGACGGCGGCCCCGCCGCTGCGGCCCACCTCGACAACCCTGTCGACATCGCCACGGACGCGGCGGGCCGGATCTACATCGCCGAGAGCTGGGGCCAGCGGGTCCGTCGGGTCGATCCGGCCACGGGCGTCATCAGCACCGTGGCCGGCGTCGGCCGGAACCGCACCGGGCCCACCCAGGACGTCCCCGCCACCGCCGGCAGCGTCAACCCGAGCACGATCACCGTGGACCAGGACGGTGTGCTCTGGATCAACGGGGGCGCCTCCATCCACAAGGTCGATGGCGACGGCATGCTCCGGTTCGTTGCCGGCCTGTGGCCGAACGGTGCCTTTCCGGCGGAGGGCGTCCCGGCCGCCGGCGCTCGGCTGGGCCTGGTACGCGACGTCCTCGCCCGGCCCGAAGGCGGCATCTACCTGGCGGAGTCCGAGCACTCCTACCGGGTGTCCGTCATCGACGGATCCGGGATCATCAGCACCCTTGCCGGGACTGGGTTCCCGTCGGTCGGGGGGGACGGGGGGCCGGCCACCTCCGCCCAGTTCCGGAGTCCCTTCGCGCTGGCGTTCGACGGGACCGGCGCCTACTACGTCGCCGATAGGGATGCCCGCAGCGTCCGCCGGATCGACGCCGGGGGGACGGTGTCCACCCTGTCGGGGCCGGCGACGGCCGATAGCCCGGACCCGCCCTATGGCCTGAACTTCTTCGCCGTGGACGAAGGAGGCCGTATCTACTATCCCGAAAGAGACGGCATCTACCGGAACAACCGGGACGGGACGATCACGCACGTCGCCGGCACGCTCTGGGGCTGGCCCCCAGCGCAGGCGGACGGCCGCCCGGCGCGAGAGGTGCAGATCCGGGTGTCGGCGCTGGCGATCGACCGGTCCGGCCGGTTGCTCATGAGCGAGGATGGCCGGGTCCGAGCCGTCGACCTCACCACCGGGCTGATCACGACGGTCGCGGGGGGAGGTCCGTTCTCGTTCGCCGCCCCGCCCTCCCAGCCCGTGGGGGAGGCGTACACCAGAGGAGCCGCCATCGCGGCGGCGCCCAACGGGGACATCTACATCGCCGAGGCCTCCGAGCACCGGGTGCGGCGGATCAGCACGGACGGGACGATCTCCGTCTTCGCGGGGACTGGCACCCCTGGGTACTCGGGCGACGGCGGGGCGGCGACCAGTGCCCGGCTGAACCTGCCGTACGGCATCGCCGTCGACGGCGACGGGGTGGTCTTCATCGCCGACACCTACAGCCACCGCGTGCGCAAGGTGGCGACGGGCGGGCAGATCTCGACGGTGGCCGGCACCCGTGCCGAGACGGGGGAGATCGGTCAGGTGATGGGGCTCGCGCTCGACCGGACCGGGAATCTCTTCATGGCCGACCCGTTCCACAGCCGGGTGAGGATGGTGGCAGGCGTGGGTGCGCCGACGGCGCCAGCCCCGTTGCCGTCCTTGCCCGCCCCCACGACGACCGTCCCGCCCACGACGACCACGACGACCCGGCCGCTGTCCATCAACCAGCGCTTCGTCGACCTGGCCGTGCGGGACCTCCTGGGAACGGCGCCGCCCTCGGGTCCCCGGGACCAACTGGCCGCGGCCTTGGACGCCGGGCTGACCCGGACACAGCTTGCGGCGGTGATCGCCTACAGCGCCGAGTACCGGAACCGCTGGACGGACGGGTTGGCCAGCGACGTGCTTGGCCGGCAACTGGACGCAGGCGAGCGGGCGGCCATCGCCGGACTCCTCGAGTCTGGCTGGACGGCCGACCTCGTGGAGGCGCTGCTGCTCGGGTCGGAGGAGTACCTGCAGGCCCGAGGCGGCGTCGAGGGGTACGTCCAGGGGGCCTACCAGCGGGCACTGGGGCGGCTGGCGACGGCGGGCGAGGTGGCGACATGGACACCGAAGGTGCTGACGACGTGGGACCGGTTCGCCCTGGCCGCGGCGCTCCTCCAGTCGCCCGAGGGACGGCGGGTGCGAGTCACCGCCCTGTACCAGCGCTACCTGCGGCAGGCGCCCGGCGCAGGCGACCTCGCCGCGTGGGTGGGCGTCCTCCAGCGGGCCGGCCGGGAGGAGGACGTGCTCGCCGGGCTGGTCGGATCGGCCGCATACCTCGCGCGAGTGTGAGAGGTGGTGAGGGCCGCGGCAGCGTGGGCTCGACCTCGGTCACGTGACGATCGACTCGTGGTCGGAGATGGGACGCGCTCGCGGAGCCGTGTCGTCTTCCGGAGTGGTTCGGACGGGGTGCGCGACGGGTGGAGGGAAAGGTGCTTGGGGCCCACGCGCCAAGCCGGTCCTCAGAACTCGCCTGGAAAGCCTTTGGCGTTCGCTACGGTGACTTGGGGCTCGCCCTGGGCTCCCATTTCTCCCATCACGGCCTGGATCTCGGGCGAGGAGATGAACGCCTCGAACTGCTCGGGACTCTCCCATTCGTCCACCACGACAACCTGGCCGTCCCCGACCGCAAAGCGGTGTCCGAGACACCCCGAGGCTTTGGCCCTCTCGGTGAGTTCCGCGACACGATCTGCATTCGCGGCCATGAACGCCTCGAATTTGGCGGTGTCGCCGGGAACCGTCATGACGATCAATGTGCCCACGTTGCGCCCCCTGACTTGAGCGCGGCACCCATGGTGGGGCCGCCCGTGACGGACTGTACCGCCACGCGATGTCGGGGCGTCCGAGTCAGGTCAAGCGCGGGGGCGCCACCGGCTGGCGGTCGGTGACCGTGCCGGGGCTGCAGCTCGACGTCCTTCGGGGATGCCCTTTCGGCCCCTGGAACGGTCCGGCCACGGACCGCTAGACGTTCGTGCCGCTCTCCGCCGCCCGTTTCAGGGCGGCGAGCGTCGCCCGGACGCCCTCCTCCATGTCCGCCGGCCGGTCCTTCACCCCGGTCGTGACCCGTGTGACGAGCCGGGAGCCGAAGCCGAGCGGCTTGGTCAGCTCGAACGACTCGGTCATCTGCACGCCCTCGGCGACCGGCTCGAAGCGGTAGCGCCAGACCGTTTCCGGCTTCGCCACCTTGCCGACCGCGAATGCGAACGCCCTCCCCGGCTGCGATTCGATGACCTCACAGGTCGTCGACCACCGGGTCCGGCCCTTGCGGTTGTGGCCCCTGAACCGGGCGCCGACCGCCGGGCCGGTGGCCCCGTCGATCCACTCCGCCCGCTCGGTCTCCGGACTCCACTCGCCCATCCGCGTCACGTCGGTGACCATCGCCCACACCCGGCCGGCGTCGGCCCGAACCACCACGCTGGCCTCTCTCGTGACGCTGCCCATCGGTGTCCTTTCGGTCGTCTCACGCATCGAGAAGACCCTGCTCGAGGGTCATCTGTGCCTGCGCCACCCACCAGTTCAGGTCGGCCCGCTCCCGGAGACGCACGCCCGGGTCGGGATGCCCGGTGGCGTCCAGCGCCTTGTTCCACCCCAGGTCGACCAGGCCGGCGAAGAGCGCCAGCCGGAGGGCTACTTCGTCGTGGTCGTCACCCCACAGTGCCCGGAAGTCGGCAACGACCTCGTGGCGGCTGGCGCGAACCTGTGACGCGTTGCCGTTGAGGAACAGGGCCAGCTCCAGCGCCGGCGGAGCCCAGGTGGCGAGGTCCCAGTCGAGCAGCGTGACCTGCGCGGTCTCGAAGGCCACGTTGACCAACCAGAGGTCGCCGTGGATGAGGGTCGAGGAGCGACGGGACAATGGCCCGGCCAGCCGCCGCGGCCGGTCGAGCGCCCCCATCACCGCGGCGACGACCTCGGGGCTGACGATCTCGGCGAAGCGCTCCCAACCCTGAAGCACGGCCCGGGGCAGCCGATGCCCGGAGACCAGCTCCGCCTTCATACGCCTGGGGGCGAACAGCGACACCCGGTCGGCGAGGGGGACCAACCCCGCGGGGGCGTCGCCCGCCAACCCCCGGTGCATCGCCGTCGCCGCCGTCCAGAGCTGCCGGCACTCCGCCCGGGAGATCGTCCGCCTCCATCCGACGACGGCGGCGCCCAGGTCGCGCATGACCAGGACGGTCTCGTCACCGTCCTGCCAGGAGTCGACGAGGGCGTGTCCCAACCCCGGGGGCAGGCGGTCGAGCACACCCGCCTGCCACAGCCGGTGCTCACGGGACACCGTGGCGCCGGTCACCCGCATGGCGAGGTCGACCGACGGCGACGTGCGCTTGATGACCAGCCGGGTGCCGTCGTCGAGGCCGACCCGCTCCAGGCGTGCCCCCGAACGCCCGTCGTGGCCGTCGAGCGGGACCCGCTCCACAATCCGGTCGAGCAGGCCGGTCGCGGCGGTCACCGGCGCACCATGGGCGCCTCGACCGCCTGGCGGGCGATGGTGGCTGCGTCCCAGACGCCCGTGCAGTAGTTGAGGTGCTCGGTGATGGCGGTCCCGTCGGTGTGGAAGAGGTGGACTTCCCGCCATTGACGTTCCTCGCCGTCCTGTTCGAAACGGACTTCAAGTTCGACCACCACTCCGTCATCGGTCCGCGTGGCCCGCTGCCCCGTTACACGGCCGCTCCCGACGACGAGGGCGAGCTCCTCGGCCAGCGCCTGACGGATCGCCTCCCGGCCCTGGAGTTGGTAGCGCCACTGGGGGACGCTGACGTCGAAGAGGGCGTCGGGCCGGTAGAGCTCCGCCAGGCCGTCGAAGTCGAGGGCGAACAGCCGGGCGGTGATGAGCTCGGTGATCGTCATCGCCGGCGGCTAGCTGGACGCGCCGGCCGCGGTCATCGCCGCCAGGTTGGCCATGACGACGTCGACGGTCTTGGTGAACTCGTCGGTCGGGCTGAACTCGATCACCTCGGTGCCGGCCGTGAACAGCGGCAGGTGACCGGGGCCGACGGAGTAGGCCTCGCCCGCGCCGATCACGTTCTCGGTCCCGTCGGCCAACCGGTACACGAGCGTGCCCTTGACCACCACGCCCCAGTGCGGACACTGGCAGCGGTCGTCGGGCAGCCCCTTGAAGAGGGGCGCCGGGTCGGCGTCTTGGAGATAGGTCTCGAAGCCGACGGTGGTGCCGTCGAGATCCTCGTACCGGCCCTCGAACCCCTCCATCTCAAACACCGTTGACGTCTCGAGCTTGGCGATCTTGGCCATTTCGTTCCTCCCCTGGATTGGATGTTCATCCAGAAGGCGCGAGGATCAGCCTCACGGGCGCGAGGCGGTCTTCTAGCTATAGCTAGAGCGACCAATCGACCGGCTCGTCCGGGGCGTAGACGCAGAACGTGCCGGTTCGTACCGACCGGCGCAGGTGCTGGCCAAGAGGGGGATGCACCGCCTCGACGCGGGCCAGCGCGTCCCTGATGCGCCAGGTCACCGCTTGGCGGGCCCGCTCGGTGTCGTCTCCGATCCTCCGGGGGCGCCCCCCCAGGCCGTAGGCGCCGGCCAGCTGGCCGAGGATTGCTGCACGCTCCTCGTGGGCCCTGGCGGAGCGCTCGGTGTCTCCGGCTCTGTCCGCCTCCTCCAACTCGCCGTCCAGCTCGAGGAGGCGGGCCTTGTATGCGGCGCGCGCCCGGCGGTCGACCACATCACCCAGCCCTGCCTGCGGCACGGCACCAGGTGCCGAGGCCAGGTCCGAGGCCGCCACCTCCCGCCCCGGATGAGCGATCAGGGTGGCCAGGTCGCGCAGACCCTTGACGTCCTTGAGCAGCACGACCCGCCCGGCGTATCCGAGGGTCCACACGTCGCCCTCGCGGTGGAAGACGTTCGCCGGCTGGGCCGGCGCGATCAGGCCGTCGAGCTCGGCTACCCGTCTGCTTACGCCCAGCTCCCGGAACAGGGTGAGGGCGGCCCCCAGCCGCTCCTGGTCGCCGAGGGCCAGGCCGGCGTCTCGCAACGTCGCGGCCACGCAGAGCGGGCAGCCAGTGGCGCCGTTTGCGACCACGGCGGCGTCGAAGTGCTCCACGGCCTCCTGGGTGCGACCGAGCGACGCGGCCAGCAGGCCGAGGGGACGTTCGACCGAGCCCCACCATGCCGCGCCGATGCCCTCGACGCCGAAAAGGTCCCGGTGCGGGAGCAGCGCCCCGTAGGCCCATTCGGCGAGAGGATGCCCACCGATCCGGGCGATGACCTGCGCCAGCTGCGCCAGCATTGACAGCCACTCCGAGTCCACCGGCACGGTCCGTATCGCCACCACGTCCGCATCGAGGCGCGTCCTGGCCTCCTCCGTCCGGCCGGCGTCGGCCAGCGTCAGGGTGGTAGCCACACGGAATTGCACGCCGAACACCGCGGTGAAGGGAGCGAACCTGTCCAGGATGGCGAGCGCGCCCTCGGTGTCACCCGTGTCACGCATGAGGTACCAGCGCAGAGACTCGGTCAGCATGGTGGCGTTGTCGCTGTGGGCCTGGGCGCCGAGCTCGGCGGCCTTGTCGACCAGACGGGCACAGGCGTCGAAGTCGGCGCGCATGAGGGCGCGCATGGCCCGCCACAAAGGCACGTACCACCCGTAGAGCGGCTGGCGAAGGACGTGGGCTAGGCGGGCGTAGGCCTCGATCTCCGCGTCGGCGGCGGCGATCCGGCCGAGCTCCAGGAGCGCGACCAACCGGAGCCGGCGCCCGAGCAGCTCCGTGGAGTGGTCGCCTCGCACCGTCGCGAGGTCGACGATCTCCGAGGCCTCCTCAAGCCGACGTTCAGTGCTGCCAGGTCCGGCGATGGCGTCGCAGTGTGCAGCCAGGGCGTAGGCCAGCGCGCCGGCGTCGTCCACGGCCCGCGCCAGTGCCACCGCGTCCTCGCTGAGCCCCAGCCTCCGGTCGTCCGCGCCGCTCAGGGACAATGCGACGGAGAGCCGGGCCATTACCTGAGCGAGGAGCACCGACGGCTCGGAGCCGAGCCCCCGGCGCGCCTCTTCAAGCAGGTCGATCTGCTCCCGGTCGCCGAGGCCCACCTCGAAGCCGCCTCCCCCGCCGACGCCGAGGGCGGCACGGGCCAGACAGTCGGCGCGACCGGCGGTCCGGGCCAGCCCGGCGGCCTCGAGGTGGACGGCCCGGGCGGCCGGCTGCCGGCCGGCGGCCAGCTCGGCGGCCCCGAGGCCGAGTAGCACCTCGCACCGGTCGGCGGCCGACGGGTCGAGCTCGAGGACGGCCAGCGCCTGCTCGTACAGGCGGACCGCGCTCTCGTAGGCAAGGTGGGCCATGGCCCGCCTCGCTGCGTCGATGGCGTAGCCGGCTGCCTTCGCCGCCGTGCCGCCAGGCGCCGCTTCCAGGAAGTGGTGGGCAAGGGCGGCCGGGTCGACATTGGCGCCCTGCGCCCGGCGGGCTTCGAGGGCGACGCCCACCCGCTCGTGCAGCCGGACCCGGCGGGCGATACGCAGGTCGTCGTAGAGGGTCGCCCGCACCAGGGGATGGGTGAACGCGTAGGCGGCCACGCCGGCGTCCCGGACGAGGTGGGCGCGCACCGCCTCGTCCACCAGTTCGAGGAGGCGGTGGCGATCGAGGCCCGTCACGGCCTCGACGACGTCCACGCCGAACTCGTCACCCACGACCGCCGCCACGTCAAGCGCAGCGCGGCAGTCCGGCGTCAACGCGTTGAGGCGATGGGTCAGCACCCCACGAACGGTCGCCGGGACGGGTGGCATCTCGTCGGCCCGGAGCTTGGATCCCCGCGCGTCGAGGTGCCGCGCCAGCTCGAGGGCGAAGAGCGGATTGCCGCCGGTGTGATGGTGCAGTGAACCGGCGTCGACGTCCTCCGCCATCGAGTCGATAAGCGCGTGGATCTCGCCCGCGTCCAGCCCGGAGAGGCGGACATGGCCGGCGGAGCGAGCGAGCAGGCCTATGGCGTCGCCGGCGGCGGAGCCCGGCGTGGCGTCGACGTCGCGGGTGCTTGCCAGCACGAGGGCGGGGATGTCCCGCAGCTGTGAGGCGAGATAGGCCAGCATCCGGATGGACGCCACATCGGCCCAGTGCAGGTCGTCGACGACAAGCACGAGTGGCGCAGCCGACGCCACTCGCCGCACCCGATCGACCATGTCGTCGAAGTACCGCAGGCGGGCGACGTCAGGGTCCTCGGCCGTACCCCCTGGGTGGGGGGCCGGCAAGGGGTTGTCGGAGAGCTGGCCGAGCAGCTGCTCCCAGAACCAGAACGCCGGCTGCGAGCCCGCCTCCCAGCATCGCGCCCAGGCCACCTGGACGCCGCGAGCCGCCGCCCGGTCGACCAGCTCCTCACACAACCGCGTCTTGCCGATACCCGGATCGCCGGAGATGAGAAGCAGCCCGCCGCGACCGGCGATTGCGGACTCGAGCCCATTCTCCAGCTCACGCAGCTCTCGGTCGCGGCCGACAAACGGTGGCACCCACTGAGTCTGTCGCGCCGGCCGTGAACCTTGTAGCCCGGCTCAGGCTCCCCGCGAGGTCGTGGCCGACGTGCTGCGCCGGGTCCAGCCGGGCTTGCAGCTCGACGGCCTGTCGTACGTCCCGGCCCCGCCGGCATCGCGCTGGCGGGCGCCCGTACGCTCGCGGGGCTACTCCGTCGCCTGGAGCACGGGGCACGCGGTCATGCGCAGCGGCGTCCTTCAGCGCCGGACCGACATCGTGCCCCATGCCAAGGTCCAGAGCCTGCGGGTGACGGAGGGCCCGTGGCAGCGCGCCCTCGGCCTGGCCACCCTGCACCTGGACACCGCGGGCACCCAGATCCGGGCGGGCGCCCCGCACCGCCGGAGGGACGAGGCCGAACGGCTGGGCTGGGCGTCGAGGGAGGCCGCGGCCGCCGCCGGGTCAAGGTCCGATCGAGGATCGCCGAGCTGATCGGGCGTCGAGAGCGGACGCTCGAGGCACCGTCGACGACGAGGTCGTCCCAGAAGGCGGAGACGGTGCAATCGACCCGCTGGTCCCGCCGCCGGCGGACAAGGGTTTACTCGCTGCGCCGTTGCGGTAGTATGCCGGCGAAATAGAAGCCGCGGTTCCTTCGAACGCGGGTGGAACTACTGCGGCCGCGTGGAGCGCGCACAGTGCTGGGAGGAATTCGATGGCCCTGACCAAGCGAGTCCGTCTCGCCGCCGGCGGCGCCTGCGCCGCCTTCATTGCAACGGTGGCGCCGGCGGCAACTGCACAGGAACAGCAGCCGCAGCCGTCGAAGATCACGGTCGCCTACAAGTCGTGGGAGAACAACCTCACCCCCTTCACCCTCACCATGGGTGGGCTGCCAAGCTCCCACGACCTCAACAACCTCGTCTACGACACGCTGTTCTGGTCGCAGGTGAAGGAGGACCCAGAGCCGTGGCTGGCCGAGCGCGCCGACCCTTCGCCCGACCGCAAGAGCTGGACGGTGAAGCTCCGGCCCGACGTCAAGTGGCACGACGGCATGCCGTTCACGGCCGAGGACGTGAAGTTCACGTTCGAGAAGATGAAGACCACGACGGGCGGTCGCTACAGCCACCACGTCTGGGAGTACCCCGTCTTCGAGTCGGCCGAGGTCATTGACCCGCTGAATGTCAAGCTCAACTTCAGCGACGCCGCCCCCACGTTCAAGATCCTCCCCGGCGGTGACCTCCCCATGGTGCCCAAGCACATCTGGGAGCCGATCGGGAACCCGGTCACCTCCACCAGCACGCCCTCTATCGGAACCGGCCCGTACAAGCTGGTGGAGTTCGTCAACGGCCAGCGGTACCGGCTGGAGGCCAACACCGAGTACTTCAAGGGCCGGCCGAAGGTCGACCAGATCGACGTCCCGATCGTCACCGACGCCGCCGCCGCCTTTGCCGCCCTCCAGACCGGCCAGGTCGACACCGTCGACCGTACGGTGCCGCCGGAGCTCTACGACCAGCTGTCGAACCAGCCCGGGATCCGCGTGGTGCAGAGCACCCGCATGGAGTCGGTCCACCTGCACTTCAACAACCAGAAGGACCCGCTGAAGGACCCCGTCCTGCGCAAGGGCATCACGCTGGCCATCGACAACCAGGCCCTCGTTGACACCGTGCTGCTGGGTCACGGTCGTCCGGGCCGTGACGGCTGGACCCACCCGGACTCGGCTTGGGCCGACCCTGACGGGAAGCACGAGTTCGACGTGGCCAGGGCCAACCGCCAGCTCGACGACGCCGGCTACCGCCGCGGTGAGGACGGGATCCGCCGCAGCCCGGCCGGCAACCCGCTCCAGTTCAACATCACCGTGGCCGCCAACGAGCCGCAGCACCAGCGGGCGGCCCAGCTGATCTCCCAGCAGGTCGAAGCCATCGGCGTGCGGATGAACGTCGAGGCCATCGATCCGGCCACGCTGCGCCAGCGCCGGGGCAACTTGAACTACGACTCCTTCATCACCAACCTGGAGTCCCACGCCCATGCCGATCCCGACGCCCTGTCGTTCTTCTTCCACTCGCCGGTCCCCAACGCTCCCTCGGCCGGCTCGTTCGGCGCCTACGCCAACCCGCAGTTCGACGAGCTGGTCGACTCGGCCCGGCGCCAGATCGACAATAACGAGCGCAAGCGGCTGCTGGTCGAGGCCCAGCGCATCTTCGCCCGCGAGGCGCCCACGCTGGTCCTGTTCTATCCGGACGGCGACTACGCCTTCCGCCCGTCGGCCTACAACGGCTGGGTGGCCGACCCCGGCCACGGCATCCTCACGAAGCGGTCGTTCATCCCCGGCTACGAGGACGAGCGGGCCGAGGCCGTAAGCGCCGGCGACTCCGAGAGCTCGCCGCCGTGGGCGGCCATCGGTGTGGTGCTCGGCCTGGCCGTCGTCGGCGGTGGCCTCTTCGTCGTCTCCCAGAACCGCAAGCGGGAGTCGTACGAGGCTGAGGAAGCCTGACATCCGTGGGCAGTGAAGCGGGATCCGTCTCCGCTCTGGCTGAGACGGATCCCGAGCGGCCCACCAACTTCGGTGTCCAGACCGACAACGCGTGGAGCGGGCTGGTCCCCGTCGGGCGCCAGCTCCTTCGGGCCCTGCCGCTGTCACTGCTCGTCCTGGCCGTCGCCATCTGCCTGAACTTCGCACTGCCCCGGCTGGCGCCCGGCGACCCGATCGACTTCCTGATCCCCGCCGAGCAGGCCAACAAGATCACCCACGAGCAGCGCATGGAGCTGGCCTCCGCGTACGGCCTCCAGGGCTCAACCGGGGAGCAGTTCCTCCGCTACCTGGGCAACCTGGCCAAGGGCGACCTCGGGACCTCCACCCGGTACGGGGCCCCGGTCCGCGAGCTACTCGCCGATCGGTTGCCATGGACCCTGTTGCTCGTCGGAACGTCGGTCCTCCTTTCGACGATCATCGGTGCGGCGCTTGGGTTCCGTTCGGCATGGCGGCGGGGAAGCGGCTCGGACGTGCGCACGCTGACCGGCGTCATGGTGCTCGACTCGTTCCCGCCCTTCTTCGTGGCCCTCCTGCTCGTGCTGCTGTTCTCGGTGACGCTGAAGCTGCTCCCAGTCTTCGGGGCACTGCCGGGAAGCGAGGCGCACGGCTTGGATTTTCTGGCCGAGGTGCTGCGGCGGGCGATCCTGCCCATCGCCGCGCTGACGCTGTCGGGCTTGGGCTCGGCGTTCCTGGTCGCCCGGTCATCGGCGGTCACCGAGCTGGGTGAGGACTACGTGACCATGGCCGCGGCCAAGGGCCTGGACGGCGCCGGCGTGCGCCGCCATGCCCGCCGCAACGCCCTGGTCCCGGTGTGGACGGTCGGCATGCTCAACGTCGGTGCGCTGTTCGGGGGCGCGGCGCCGGTGGAGACCGTCTTCGCCTATCCGGGCCTCGGCCGGCTCATCTACGAGAGCGTGCTCTCGCGCGACTACCCGGTGCTGCAAGGGGCGTTCCTGCTCATCGCCGCCGGCGTGATCGCCGCCAATCTCATTGCCGAGCTGGTCTATCCCTACCTCGACCCCCGGGTGCGACGTCCGGGCAACGTCGGATCGTGAGCCGGCGGCGCAGCCCGGGGCAGGTGCTCGGGCGGGTGGGCCTGGTGCTGCTGGCGGTGCCGGCGCTGGCGGCGGTGTTCGCGCCGCTCGTCGCCCGCCACTCGCCGACTCGACCCAGCGCCCGGCCGCTTCTCAGGCCCAGCGCCGGTCACCCGCTCGGCACCGACGACCTGGGCGTCGACATCTTCGCCCAGCTCGTCTACGGCTCCCGCATCTCCCTGGCCATCGGCCTCGGCGCCGCGGTGCTGGCGGTGGTCGTCGGACTCACCGTCGCCCTCGTCGCCGGCTGGCGCCGGGGGTGGACGGAGGCGGTGCTGATGCGCCTGACCGACGTGACGCTGGCGTTCCCCTTCCTCCCGCTGGTCCTCGTGCTGGCCGCCTTCTTCGGTAGAGGGTTGATCGTCACCGCCGTGGTCATCGGCGCGGTGACGTGGGCCCGCCCCGCCCGGGTGCTGTGGGCCCAGGTGCTCAAGCTGCGCGAGTACCCCCACGTCCAGGCGGCACGGGCCATGGGGGCGACGGGCACCCGCTGTGTGTGCCGCCACATCCTCACCCGGCTCACGCCGGTGACGTCGGCCCAGTTCGTGCGGGTGGCCAACGCCGCCATCATCTCCGAAGCCGCCCTCGCCTTCCTCGGCCTGGGCGACCCCAACCAGGCCAGCTGGGGGATCATGCTGTCCAACGCCAGCTCGAACAACGCCCTGCTGACCGGCGCCTGGAAGTGGTGGATGGTGCCGCCCGGCCTCGCCCTCACCCTGGTCGTCCTGGGCTTCGCCTTCACCGGCTACGCGTCCGAGGAGTGGGCCGACCCCCGCCTGGCCAGCCCCACCGGCCGGTTGCGTTTCCTGAACAGCCGGGGCCGGCGCCGGCGGGCGCCGGCCCCGTCCCCAGCAACCGAGGTTCGGGCGGATGGGCCGATCCTGTCGGTGCAGGACCTCGTCGTGCACTACGATCCGCAGGGGCCCGCGGTGGTCCGGGGCGTGACCTTCGACGCCCCGAGGGAACGGATCACCGCCCTCGTAGGCGAGTCCGGCTCGGGCAAGAGCACCATCGTCATGGCCTTGCTCGGGTTGCTCCCGGGTGATCCGAAGGTCACGGGGGAGGCAACCTTCGAGGGTCGCAAGCTTCTGAGCGCGGCCGCCGCCGCCCGGGTCCGGGGGCGCAAGATCGGCTTCGTCACCCAGGCGGCCATGAACGCCCTCAACCCGGCCTACACCATCCACTTCCAGGTCGCCGAGGCCGCGGCGCTGACGATGCCGGCATCCGACGCCCGCCGGCGGGCCACCGAGCTGCTGGAGACCGTCGGGCTGCCCGCCAGTGACCACGCCGCCTACCCGCACGAGCTCTCGGGCGGCATGCGCCAGCGCGTGATCATCGCCATGGCGCTGGCCAACAAGCCCGACCTGCTCATCGCCGACGAGCCCACGACCGGGCTCGATCTCGTGACCCAGGCCTCGATCCTGAAGCTGCTCGGTGACCTCAAGGACAGCCTCGGGCTGACCGTGCTGCTCATCAGCCACGACGTCCAGATGGTCATGCGGGTCGCAGACGAGCTGGTCATCCTCCAGGACGGCTGCGTGGTGGAGCGGCGCCCGATCAACACGGTCGCCGCCGATCCGCAGCAGGAGTACACCCGCCGGCTGCTCAACACCCGGCTGTCGCCGCTGGCGGTGCGGGTATGACGGCCCTTCTCGACGTCGAGCACGCCTGCAAGACGTTTCGGTCAGGCTCCGGCGCCCGCCGCCGGCGGGTCGTGGCCCTCGACGACGTGTCGCTCACGGTGGGCGAGGGCGAGATCGTCGCCCTGGTGGGCGAGAGTGGATCCGGCAAGTCGACCCTGGGCCGGGCGGTCGTCGGCCTCGAGCGCCTCGACGGGGGCAAGGCGATGTTCGACGGGGTCGAGTACGCCCGCATGTCGGAGCGGGCGCTGCGAAGACTCCGACCGCAGATGCACCTCGTCCTGCAGGACCCCTACCAGTCCCTGCACCCGGGCATGCGAGTCGCCACCGCGGTGGCCGAGCCCCTGGAGATCGCCGGTACCGGGAACGCCAAGTCGCCTCGGGTGGTCGAGGCCCTCGAAGAGGTGGGGCTGACGCCGGCCTCGACGTTCATGGACCGCTATCCCCACCAGCTTTCCGGCGGCCAGCGGCAGCGGGTGGTCCTGGCGCGTGCGCTCGTCGGGCGGCCGCGGCTGGTCGTGGCCGACGAACCCACGTCGATGGTCGACGCCACCCTGCGGGCGGGCATCGTCGCGCTCATCCGGCGACTGCGTGACCGCTTCGGCATCGCGTTCCTCGTGATCACCCACGACCTCGACATGGCCGCCGCCGTGGCCGAGCAGGTGGCGGTCATGCAGCGCGGCCGGCTGGTCGAGTGCGGGCCGACGCCGGAGGTGTTCGCCGCACCGTCCGACGACTACACCAGGACGCTCCTGAAGGCCGCCGCCGAGGTGGGCCGACTCGACGTCGCCGGCTGAGGATGTTGTAGCGGTGCCGTCGATCGCCGGCTTTCACCACGCCAACTGCACGGTAGGGGCCGCGCCGGTCCGAAGGAGTGCGCGCCCGCACCTCCATCCGGGGCCGGTCGCCGGCGTGCAGCTCCCAGCCGCCGACCACCACCGCCCGGCCCAGACCGAGCACGCTCAAGTAGGGGCTCACGTTCCACCGATTCCGCCAGGTCCGGCCACATGATGCGGGAGGTGGCGTGCTCCTGGCGGTCGTCCAGCGCCGCTCGGCCACGCCTCGATCCGCACCACCGCCGACATCTACCGATCGGCCCGGATCGGGCCGCACCGCCCGCCTGAGGTCCGTTCGTGCGCTGTGCTGCACGGGCGTTTCCGGTGGAGGTGAGCGGATTCGAACCGCCGACTTCCACGTTGCGAACGTGGCGCTCTGCCAGCTGAGCTACACCCCCGGGTGGAGCCCCAGGTTAGTCCAGGGTGGAGGCGGCCCGGTCCAGGGCGGCTTGCAGGCGGGCCTGGAGCAGGGTGGTCGTGAGGTCGCCCCGGGTGCGCTCGAGGACGGCCCGGAGGGCGTCGGTGGTGCGGCGCAGGCCGTTGCTGACGGCGTCCGGGTAGTCCATGGTGACGAGCAGCCCGTAGGCGTCGTCCATGGTGGCGAGGAGGGTCTCGCTGTGGTCGAGGTCGCCGGCCCGGAGCCGGTCGAGGAGGTGGCGGCGCAGCTCGCTGGCCGCCTCGGCCAGGCCGTTGAGCCAGGA